>Ga0182234_10014_pt1 | contig 123070 bp, 98 predicted proteins | sample hydfratesGB_TM_A_FD_145595 | JGI IMG/M metagenome (GOLD analysis project Ga0182234, IMG submission 145595) | Subsurface microbial communities from deep shales in Ohio, USA - hydraulic fracturing test GB_TM_A | ecosystem: Environmental > Aquatic > Deep subsurface > Shale gas/oil reservoir >...
CTACATCGGATAATTTAATCTGTCCATTCCCCACCGGAATATTAATGTTTCTAATTTCATCTAAATTAGAAAATTTACCAACTGTTCGAACTAAAAATTCTTTATCGCCCCGCAGTACATCACCTGCAGAAACATTGATATTTTCAGCTCGCACGATATTGGTAATAGTATTAAAGTCAAGATTGTAATGACTCAGTTTATCTCGCTTAAGAGAAACAATTATTTCTCTCGTCAATCCCCCCCGCATATTTACCTGGGCAACTCCCGAGATACGTTCCAGTCTGGGAATTAATTCATCTTCAACCTCTTCTTTTAATTCATCAATCTCTAAACCCTGGGCTGAAACACCATAGACCATTATCGGTATCATGGCAGGATCAAATTTAAAAATCATCGGGCTGTCAGCATCTTCAGGTAAAGTCATGCTATTAACTAAATCCACCTGTTCTCTTAAATCCTGAACAGCAAAATCCATATCACGACCCCAGTTAAATTCTACAACAACTGTTGAGGAGCCCCTTGAGGAAGTTGACGTAATACTTTTAACTCCTTCAACTGTAGCAACTGAGCTTTCTATCTCTTTTGTAATTAAATTCTCTATTTCTTCTGAGCCAACACCCTCATAAGTTGTAACTATTGCTGCCCCAGGAAAGGTGATATCTGGGAAAAGGTCAAGACTTAATCTGGAAAGTGCCACCGAGCCAATCAGCAGCACCATCAAAATGATCATTGCAGTTGTAACTGACCTCTTTATCGAAAAATCGGATAACTTCATTAATTTCTCACCTCAACTTCCTGGCCGGCTTCTAAATTGCTTTGTCCTCTAATTATAACATCCTCATCAGCATTTAAACCTGCCAGAATTTCAACTCTGCTGTCAGTTTTAATTCCTATTTTTAAATCTTTTCTGACGGCTTTTCCATCTTCTACCACAAAAAGATATGGATTATCACTATTAAGATTAACAATACTCTCTATTGGTACAACTACAGCTGAACCTGATTTTCCTTTAGTGATTTTAACATCTGCAAACATTCCAGCTCTTAACCTGTGCTCCAGGTTAGGTATCTTAACTTTCACTAAAAATGTTTTGCTTGCCCGGTCTGCAGCAGGAGCTATATTAGTAACTTCTCCTTTAATGTAATGCTGCATTGTTTCAGCCCTCACCTCAACTGTATCACCTTTATTAATCGTAGAAACTGTTGCCGCAGTTACATCTATTTCTGCATATAACTGATCAATATTTATTAAATTAAGAACCGTCTGACCTGCAGGAATCATTTCTCCTTCATCAAAATTTACTCGATTTATCAATCCTGAAAAAGGAGCGGTAATCTGACTTTTAGTAATTTGATTCTTAATTTCGTCTAATCTCGCCTCTGCCTGTTTAACCGCAGCAAAGCTAGCTCTTATTCTTTCTTTTCTTGGACCTCTTTTAGCTTCTTCTAAATTTGATTCAGCAACTTTTAAATTTGTACGAGCACTATTTACCTGGCTGCGTGCATTTTCCAGCTGCTGTTTTAATTGTGTAGGATTATTATAAGTTGCCTTTGTTAATTGATAATTTTTTTCGGCTGCCGCAAGGGAAGTTTCAGCCTGTTTTACTGAAATTTGAGCATTTTTATATGATGATTCTGCATTTTCATAAGAATTTTTTGCATTCTCATATTCTCTTTCCGAAATCACATTATCTGCATATAAGTTTTTTGATCTTTCATACTCCCTTTCTGCCTGATTATAATTAACTTCAGCCTGATTCAAGTTTTGCTTAGAAGTCTGAAGCTGCTGCCTGGCACTATTAAGCTGCTGTTCTGCATTTACCAGCTGCTGCTCCAGTGTCCGGCGTTCATTATATAATTCCTGCATTAATTCTAAATTTGTTTCTGCACTTTCTAAACTTGCTTTAGCGTTTTCATAATTAGCCTGTATTCTCTTCATCTCTTCTTCTGTTACGCCATTTTTTAGTTCTTCATAATTGGCACGGGCACTATCTAAAGCCGCTTCAGCCTGATCTTTCTGGATCATAAGTGTCTCATCATCAATTTTTATTAATTCCGCACCCTCTTTTACCTGTTCTCCAATCTCTATATTTACCAGATCAGCTACTCCTCCAATTTGGGCAGGAATATTGACATCCTGGATCGGAGTTAAGGTACCTGTAATCAATTCATCAAGACTAATATCATCAGTTACCGATTTAGCTGTTTCAACAACCTTTGACTCCTGAGCCAGTACCGGCAAACTAACAAAAAGTAAAATAATTAGTAAACAAATGACTTTATATCTATTTTTCATTGTTTATCACATCCTCAAAATATTCTTTTAAACGACCACTTTTATAGATGGTTCTAAATAATTCTGTTTCATATTTATATGCTGCCTGTAGTAGAGACGTTTGGGCCTGGTTGTAGGTAGACTGAGCATCAATTACATCTGTATTACTTGCTACTCCAGCTTCATAACTTTTATTAGCAATTTCTAAATTTTCTTCAGCATTTTCTAAAGAAAGCTGTTCTAATTCAATTGTTTCTTTATTTTCTTTTACAGTTAAGATAGAATCTTCTACCTCTATATCTATATTCTCTAATAAATCCTGCCGATTATTAGCTGTTTTTTCTAATTCTTTTTCCTGTTTTTCAGCATTAAGATTACCCTTACCTCCATCATAAAGAGGAATATTAACTCCCAGAGTCATTGACCAGCTTTTCTCATCCATAAATTCCTGACCCTGCCAATCATAAGAACCATTAAGTGAAACACTGGGTCGATAATACTGACCCTCCAGTTTCTGGTTTAACTTTATAATTTCTTTATTTAATTCTAAAATCATAAGTTGTGGATCATTTGCCAGGGCTGTGTTAAATAGTTTCTGCTGTTCTAATTCCAGTTCGAAATCAATCTCTGGATCACTGGGCTCATAGACTTTATCTGTAGTTAAAATCTGAGTCAGGCGCCTTCTGGCAATTTTTAAATTATTTTGAGCTGCAGTTAATTCTTCTTCGGCTTTTCTCTGTTCAATCTGACTCTGCAGTAAATCCCGCCGAATTGCAATTCCAGCCTCTAAATTATTCTTCACTATTCTTAAATGTTCATTTGCAATATCTAAGGCTTCTTTTCGAATTTCAACCATTCCCTGAGTCTGTAGGACTCCATAATAGGCCTGGATTAAAGAAAAAATCTGAGCTTCAACACTCTGTTCATACTTAGTTCTGGCAATCTCTAAACTATAACCGGCAATTTCTTTCTGCATAGAAGCCCTGCCGCCAAGCCATATTGGCTGAGTTAAAGATAGGGATGTTCTATAATTTTCATCAGGACCTTCTACCATACTTACGGATTGCAAGTCAAAACTCGGTTGACCTTCGTCCAATTTAGTATAGGAAGTCTGCAGATCTAAGGTTGGAAAGTATGAGCGCACCGCTAAGTCTATATCTTTTTCTGCCTTCTCAATATCTTTACGAGCATTTTTCAACGTCCTATTTTCTTCAATTAAAATCTTTACTGCCTCTTCTAAATTAATATTCTCTACTGCCATTACAGCAGGAGTGGATAAGAAAATAACAGTAACTAAAAATATGGTAATTACTTTCATTCTATTTTTCATCTTGCTGCTCCTTTCTACTAATCCCATTCATTATAAAACCATAAATAAAATTAATTTTTTTTTCTACATTCTCTGCATCATCTAATAATTCCTTAGTATGAGGTGTAAATAAAACTGATAAAATCATTATCGAAATATCAGCAGGATTTTCGCTTTTTATTAATCCCTCATCAATACCCTGTTCAACAATTTGGGCCACAATTTCTATATTCTTTTGATGCTTTGCTTCAATTGTGTCTTTAAAATCTCTACTAATTAGCTCAACATTGTTCCTAAAGACATCTATTATACCTAAATGCTTTACCAAAGTTTCTAATACACACTTCACTATTTCTCTGATTTTTTCATCACTTCTGCTATCTTCCTGGACAATATCCTTAAAAAGATTGTTAAAGTGATTAATTCCATCGAACGCAATTTCTCTAAACAACTCTTCTTTACTGTCAAAGTACCAGTATAAAGTTCCTTTGCTAATATTTGCACCATCTGCTATCTCTGTCATGGACACCGCATGGTAGTTATTTTTAGAAAAAAGTTTAACAGCTGACTTTAATATTTTATTTTTCGTATCTTCGGCCATAGAAACCTCCTGACTGAATTATAATTGCTCGACTAACCGGTCAGTAGTTATTATACCTCTAAATTTGTTTTTTGTCAACCGTACGGTTAATTAGAATTAGATTAATCCTTAATTATTCACAACAGCCGCGAAATAAATTATCAATACTAATCTACCAAACATTTATCAAAATATTTTTTCATTCAGTAAGTGAAAGTTATAGGAAAATCAAAGATTTTAAATTTTTAAAAACAAAAACTCTACAGTTTTAATTTTATCGGTAGAGTTTTTGCTGTTTTATTCAACTGTATAATCATCAATATCTATAGCATCTGGATCCTTTTTCTCTTTTTCGACTTCTGGATCACCAGACTGATATTTACTTAAAATATTCCTTAAAACAGGCCACATTACTACAAAAACTGCAATATCATCAATTTGACCCAGAATTGGAAAAAAATCTCCCACCAGGTCAAAAGGAAAAATAAGGTAGGCAACAGGTACTAAAAATAGTGCTTTTTTGCTTATCTTAACATCCGAGTCTTTCATAAGACGAATTATATTTACCACAGCTGCCAGCCTTTTACTCATAATTTCCACCTCATTTTTTCTACTTTCTAGGCTTTATTATACAACATTCTTCACGGAAAAACAAAAAGGAACAGTCCTGAAAACTGCTCCCTTTGTTCAAAAATATTTAAATTACGGTTCTAAGTTTAAATTAAAATGCCGGTACAACAGCACCTTCGTATTTTTCCAGAATAAATTCTTTAACTTTCTCAGACTGAATAACTTCTTTTAGAATCTGAATTTTTTCGCTGTCCTGGTCTCCTTTTCTAACAGCAACTACATTAACATATGGTGAGTCACTACCTTCCATAATTAAAGCATCTTCCAGAGGATTCAAATCAGCCTCTAAGGCATAATTAGTATTAATTACTGCTGCTGCTACATCCGGTAAAACTCTTGGCAGCTGTGCTGCTTCTAATTCTTCAAAGTTTAAGTTTTTTGGGTTTTCCACAATATCAATTGGAGTTGCACTTAAGTTTGTTGGATCAGCTAAGGTAATAACGTCATTATTGTGCAGTAAAATTAAAGCCCGCCCCTCATTAGACGGATCATTTGGAATAGCAATCGAAGAACCTTCTGGAATTTCTTTTAAACTTGTATATTTGTCAGAATATAAGCCGATTGGTTCTACATGAACTTTAATTGCCGAAGCTAAATTCAGGCCGCGGTCAGCATTGAAGCGTTTTAGATAAGGCACATGCTGGAAAAAATTAGCGTCAATACTGCCATCACTTAAAGCAATATTTGGAGTTACATAATCAGTAAACTCAACTATTTCCAATTTGATTCCCTTTTCTGCAAGATCATCCTTAATGAAATTTAAAATCTCAGAGTGAGGTACAGGAGTTGCACCAATCTTAAGCACATGATTATCAGCCTGAACAGCACCAGCAAACACAAAAGTTAAAAGCACTAAAATTAAAATTGTTTTCTTTAACATAATTATCTCTCCTCTTCTACCTGTTATAAATGTATTAAATTAATTCTGGCTCTGTGTGTTTTTGCCAGAAATAATTCCTTATTCCTACTCAATAATATCTTAAGTATTAGTTTAAAAATAGTAAATACTTAACCAGCTAAGCTTTGTGATCAAAAAATGAAGCTATCTGATTTCCTGCATATTGAATCAGCTGAACCATAATCACCAGGATAACTATAGTCTCCAGCATAATAGCCAGCTGAAAACGCTGGTAACCATAGCGGATTGCGATATCGCCAAGACCACCCCCACCAACAGCTCCTGCCATGGCTGAATAACTGACCAGACTGATTGCTGTCAGGGTCAGTCCTAAAATAATTGCCGGCAGTGATTCTGGCAGTAAAACCTTAAATACAATCTGCAGTGGACTGGCCCCCATTGATTGAGCGGATTCTATAACACCATGCTCTATTTCTAAAATAGCATTATCTGTAACTCTTCCCATAAAAGGAATTGCTGCCAGTGAAAGAGGAACAACAGCTGCATTAGTACCAATTGAAGTTCCCACAATCATTCTGGTAAAAGGAATTACAGCTACCATCAAAATAATAAAAGGGATAGAGCGCCCAATATTTATAATTCCGTCTAAAACAAAATTGAGTGGTTTATTTGGTATAATATGATTTTCCCTGGTGATTGTTGTTAAAACTCCAAGAGGGATTCCACCAACAATAGCAAAAAACAAAGACATTGCCACCATATATAAGGTTTCTAAAGAACCGCTGATCATTAAATCATTATAGCGGGCTAAATCTGTTATAAGATCAAACATTGTCCAACACCTCTACTCTTAAATCCTGACTCTGAAGATAGTTAATACTTTCCTCAATATTTGTTAGCTGACCCTCTAAATCTAAAACCAGAGTCCCAAATGGAACTCCCTGAATCTCATCAATATTGCCATATAATATGTTGGCATCTACTGAATAATGTTTTACCAAATCAGAAATATAAGGATCATGAGTTTTTTCTCCAACAAAAGAAATTCTAATTAACTCTCCTGGTCTTTCTGCTTTTACATATTTTATGATTCGTTCTGGCAGATCAAAATCAATTACTGAACTAATAAACTTTTTAGTTAAAGTCTGCTTTGGTCTGGCAAAAATATCAAGTATTGAACCTTCTTCAATAATCTGTCCGGCCTCTAAAACCGCCACCCGGTCACAAATATCTTTAATAACTCCCATTTCATGGGTAATTAAAATAATTGTCAAATTCATCTCATCCCTGATTTTTGCTAATAACTCCAATACTGATTTTGTACTTTCAGGATCCAGTGATGAAGTTGCTTCATCAGATAAAAGTAGATCCGGATCATTGGCCAGTGCTCTTGCAATACCGACTCTTTGCTTCTGACCGCCAGAAAGCTGAGCCGGGTAATGATCTGCTCTATCAGAAAGGCCAACCAGTTCTATTAGTTCTTTGGCCTTTGCTATTCGCTCTTTTTTTGCTACACCTGCTATCTCTAGAGGAAACGCTACATTTCCCAGCACCGTTCGAGAAGATAAAAGGTTAAAATGCTGAAAAATCATTCCAATCTTCTGTCTGGCTGCTCTTAAATTTTGAGAACTTAATTCTGTTAAATCCGTTCCATTAATGTTTATAGTGCCCGAAGTAGGCTGCTCTAATAAGTTGAGCATTCTAATCAAAGTACTCTTACCTGCCCCACTGGGACCAATCATGCCGAATATCTCACCATCATCAACTTCCAAATTAAGGCCATTTATTGCTTCAACCTTTCCCTGGGCTGCATGATAATGTTTTGTCAAATTTTCTATTTTAATCAAAACTAATCACCCTCTAAAAAATAATAAAACTGCTCCAGTGTCCACAAGAGCAGTCAGAAATGAAAAAAATCCTCCTGAGAGGATTTATTTACCTCTCATCTATCATTCCCCACTGGAAATGCTGGAATTAGCACCTTACTAAATGTTTAAGTAGGTTGCCGGGTATCAAAGGGCCAGTCCCTCCACCACTCTTGATGATTTTTATTTTCTTTTTAAGTTATATAGTAGTTTATCACTCAATTTTAACTCTGTCAAGGATTTTTTGCTTATTTAAAACGGGTAACTAGAAATAATTTCCTGTTACCCAATATTCTTTTATATCACCTCTACATTTTTCCTCATTTGAATCCCTGAACCGCCTTTTTTGCTCTCCACACTGGTAAAATCAAGTCGCTGCTCAGGCAGTTCATATAAAAATCTGGAAGGTACAATCTGCTTATACTGGCCCTGATCTCCAGAAACTCTACGATTGGAAAATGAAATAAACAGCAGCTTTTCTGCCCGAGTCATCGCTACATAAAATAGTCTTCTTTCTTCTTCAACAGCATAGGGATTTAAGCCAGCAGCTTTTTCCTCCAGACTTTTTAAATGAGGAAAAACTTCTTCTTCCGCTCCAATTATAAAAACCACTGGAAACTCAAGCCCCTTAGCAGAATGGGCAGTCATTACCTTGACCTTTTCCTGAGTATCCTCTGTTATATCTTTATCCGTAATCAACTTATTAATTAATAAATAATCATATAATCCACGTCCAGGATTATTTTTCTGAAAATCTGCCATATCTTCTAAAAACATATCCATATATTTTTTTCGTTCCTCTGGATTATCAAGCTCTGCCAGAACATTCTGGTCAAAGTTAACTCGCTGGTAAAGTTCAAGGGCTTTTTTCTGCATCGGCAGCTTTTCCTCCCGGAGATCATAAATACTGTCAATTACCCGCCTTTGAAATTCAATAATATTGGCTGCCTTATTATTTCCAATTCCCTTAACCCGAGTTGGACTTTCAAAGACATCTGTAATTTTTAAATTATGTTCTCTGGCATATTTATTAATTTCACTGAGTAAAATTTCTCCAACACCATGGACCTCAATTCTAAATAGTCGTTTTAAAGCCAATCTGTCATTTGGGTTAACCAGCAGTTTTAAATAATTAACAAAATATCGGATTTCCTGTCTGTCAAAAAAGCTGACTCCTCCCACCAACTGGTGAGGAATTCTAAACTTTGGCAGCTGATTCTGAAGCTGCATTGATTGAAAGTGACTGCGGCATAAAATTGCGACATCACTAAGTTTGTAATTATAAAAATCAACCAGATGATTAATTCGCTTACAAACATATTTAGCTTCTACCAGAGGATTTTCTGCCCGGGCTACAAAGATAGGAGCACCATCATCAGCTTCAGTCCAGGCCTCCTTAACTTTATTCTGACTGTTGTTATTAATTAGCTGATTAGAAGCAGTAATAATATTATTAGAACTGCGATAATTTCTTTCCAGTTTTACAGTTCTAGCTTCCGGATAATCATGCTCAAATTCTAAAATATTACTGATATCTGCACCGCGAAAACCATAAATTCCCTGCCAGTCATCTCCAACAACAAAAATATTGTTTTGGGGTCTGGCCAGAAGAGATACGAGCTGATATTGTGAATGATTTACATCCTGATATTCATCTACCTGAATATACTGAAACTGATTCTGGTATTTAGCTAGAATCTCCAAATTATCTTCAAGAAGTTCAATAGTTTTTTTAATTAAATCATTAAAATCAAAACAGTTATTATTCTCCAGTACTCGCTCATATTCACTATAAATTCTGCTTATAATCTGATAAAAATGTTGGGAGCCCTGATTATCTTTCTGAGCATATTCCTCGATCAGTTCAGATGGAATAACCAACTCCATTTTGGCTTTAGAAATAATATTGAAGATCATTTTAGGGTCATATTCTGTTTCTTCCAGACCAAATTCGAAAATAATATCCTCTACTATGGCAATAGAATCATTAGTATCATAAATCAAACAACCTTCAGAACGATTAACCTCTGCCAGATTTTCTCTTAGTATTTTAAGACAAATACTGTGAAACGTCCCAAGATTCATTTCTTCAATGGTCTCTGAACCAACTAAATCATCAATTTTAGCTTTCATATCATCGGCAGCCCTATTTGTAAATGTTACTGTCAAAATATTACTGGGACTGACTCCCTTATTAATTAAATTAGCCGTTCTATATGTTAAAGTCCTGGTCTTACCACTACCTGCTCCAGCCAGCACTAATACTGCACCTTCCAGAGTCTCGGCAGCTATTTTTTGTTTTGGGTTTAAATCATTTAATAAATGACTCATTTTTGTCTCCTTCTATTTTCAGAATTTTATAAGTTAAAACAAAAGAAAGCCGCCTGCTGATAAAATATCAAATCAACAGACAGCTAATATTTTGGTGCAACGATTACTAATTATATAGAAATTCAACTTAAATTACAAGCTTATTTCAGCAAATCTTTTATCGCATATTTCGACAAATATCGGGTGGTACCAGGTACCTGCACATTTTTTATTTATATAACTTAAAATACTCTTCCCTGGAAGGTATATGACCAAGTACAGCCACACAGCCTGCCACCTGAGCACTTCCAAGATAAGTACGAGAATCAGAAGGTCCAATCCGGGACTGGTAGTTCCGGGTAGTTGTGGTAAAAGCAGTTGCTCCTGATCCAATTCTACGTTTATTACCCATACAAAGGCCACAGCCTGGCATAATCACTGTTGCCCCTGCGTGTGTCAATTTAGCCATTGTTCCATCTACAATTAATTCCTCATAAATATCCCGCGAAGCAGGTCCGACTACTACATTAACACTTTGAGGAATCTTATGACCTTCTATAACATCTGCTGCTTCCTTAATACTTTTCAAATCTCCACCTACACAGCTACCTATATAAACCTCATCAATTTTTTCTCCTTCAACTTCACTTAAGGGAGCAACATTATCAGGATGATGCGGTTTGGCAACCAGAGGTTGATCAAGTTCTTCAAGAGGAATTTCAATTTCTGCAGCATATTCTGCATCTTCATCTGCTGTAAATAAAACTGGAGCCTCCAGATAATCCTCTATTGCCTTAATCGTATTTCTTACAGATGGTGAGCTTTCAGCATCAGGTCTAGATTTTAAATATTGGAGATTATCTTCAATCGTCTTAACTGTAGTCTTATCAGAAGGTACAACACCTGCTGAAGCACTTCTTTCAGCAACAGCATTTGTTAAAATATAGCGCTCATCAGAACTTAAAAATTCTACTCCTTCCATTTCAATAATCCGTCCGTTATAAATATCTTTACCAACAGTTTTATCTGCGTAAATAACTAAAGCCGAAACTAAATCACGAGCAGTAATTCCCTCCGGAGGACGACCGATAAATTTAACTTTTACTGATTCGTCCATGGTCAGATCCTGTTTACCATATTTCATAACTCCTGCTACAATGTCCGAAGCCGCAGGAAAAGAAACTCCCCTGGGAGTTCTGGTATGAGAATCCCCACCAACAATTACATCAGTCGGCAGTACAAACCGGTTCCCAATTGTATGGATAATTCCTTCACCAGTCTGCAGACAAACTCCACCACGTTCAGTAACGAAATCATGTAAAAATTTATGAGTATCTCTTTCAGCACTGGAAGGACACTCACCTGTATGACATAGAGATTGAACTACAAATTCAGCTCCAAAATCTCCCCCGGCCATTGACTGGTATTCATCCATTGTCATTGGTCCGGTGGTATCCTGAGAAAAAGCTCCTCTCATTTTAACCTGGGCTGTTTCCCCCGGCAAAATTGTATCCTTACCATCAAGTCGATTATAGGCTACAATTTTCTGGGCCAGAGTTTGAGGAGGTTTCGAATCTTCCTCAACAACATTCTCTTCAGCAGGAGTTTTAACATCACCTGTTTCAATTCCATTCTTTTTACAATAGTTAAGCGCCATTTTTTGTAGTTCATTACCAGCATCAAAATAGGTCATGCCACCAGCAGCAATTTTTTTCATTTTATAGTCAATTGGCAGTTTTATCTCCAGCTCATATTCAGAATCAGAATCAGGATTAACAAAAAGCTTTTTAGAATTCAAATCTACTTTTAAACTGTCTCCTTCTTTAATCTCAGTTGTATCGGCTTCCAGTGGTAAAATACCTGATGCCACCAGAGATTCTTTAAAAATAGGAGCAAAACTCTTAGCTACTACCACACCACCTTTTTTCTTTTCCGGTTCACCTTTAACTACCTCACCCAAAAGCTGCTGCATTGTGTAAGTTGCAGATTTACGGGATGAACCCTCTCCTAAAGCCTTACCAGCAGTAAAAAATACACTTTCATTTTTACTGGTTTTAGACTTTAAGTTATCCAGACGCCCCCAAAGATCTTCTTCGTCATCACGTCCATCCATTACAAATTGTGCATGGTGAGGCTGATCTGTTCTGCTGTCTGCATTTTTGGAAGGACTCAGGTGACCTGTAGTAATATTATCACCGACCCGCAGCGATAAACCAAAATACTGATCTCTAAGCTCCCAGTCAGCTGAAAAATCTCGGTAGGCCCAGCTCAGCATCAGCTCATTAATTTTCTTTTTAAAATAAGGATTTTCGCCCGCCAGTTCTTCCAGCTGTTCAAAATCAGCCTGAGTAACAAGTACTGTTTCTTTTAAAATTTCAGTGATTTGATCTCTATATATCTCCTTAGCAAAAAGATCAATTAGTCTTGAAGTAGCAGCCCCTCCCTTCATAGCTTCCAGCAGCTCAAGTGCCTGATCAGCAGTTAAATATTTATTTTCTTCTTCCCTAATCTTTGCTTCCTTTATAATTTGAGCCAGACCTTGAGCCTTTGCGTGAGAAGCAGGAAAAGTACCACGCTTAACCTCTTCCCTTAAAAGCCTCAATACCAGAAGATCAAGCCTTTCTTCTTTAAATATCTCAAAACTTTTATGCTCAAGCCCCTCTGCCTGCAAACCACTAAATAGACATTCAACCTCTTCAGCCTCCAGAGGACGGGGATCCAGTCCATAAGTATTTTTTCTCGCTACTGCTTTACTCTTATATTCTTCTAAACAGTCCAATAAAATTTTTAATTTTTCTTCCATTAACTAACTCTCCTCCCTTATCTTCTGCCCAACATATGGACAGACTTATATTAATTATAGTTCATTAATAATTGCTTTAGTAATCTCATCAGTGGCAGCACTACCACCTAAGTCCCCAGTTAAAACTTCACCTTTATTTAAAACTGCAGAAGCTGCTTTTTCTATTCTCTCAGCCGCCTTAGTCTCTCCTAAATGCCTCAGCATCAGAACAGAAGAAAATAACAGTGCTACTGGGTTGGCCTTATTCTGACCGGCAATATCAGGTGCACTGCCGTGAACTGCTTCAAAAACTGCAATCTCATCACCGAGATTCATTCCCGGAGCAAGTCCAAGCCCACCAATCAGGCCGGCCCCAAGATCAGAAACAATGTCTCCATAGAGATTAGGCATAACTAAAACATCATACTGCTCTGGATACTGAACCATCTGCATACACATATTGTCTACAATTTTATCATTAAATTCTATTTCGGGATTTGTTTTTTTATATTTCTCAGCAACTTTACGGGCCTCTTCTAAAAATAGACCATCACTGTATTTTAAGATGTTAGCCTTATGCACAGCTGTTACTTTTTTGCGACCTTCCCGGACTGCATATTCAAAAGCCCTTTCGGTAATTTTGCGAGAAGCTTTGCGGGTGATAATTTTAATACTTTCTGCAGCCTGGTCTCCTACATAATGCTCAATCCCTACATAAAGACCTTCTGTATTCTCTCGAAAAACAACCATATCAATATTTTCATCTTTGGCAAATTTTTTAGCATGCACCTGCAGTGGACGGACATTGGCATATAAGTTTAATTCTTTACGAATAGCCACATTTACACTTCTAAATCCACTACCCACAGGAGTTGTAATCGGCCCTTTTAAGGCAACTTTATTTTTCCTAATTGATTTAAATACTTCCTCTGGCAGTGGTGTTCCATACTTATCCATTACGCCTGCCCCGGCTTCTACCCTGTCCCAGTTAATATCCACTCCTGCAGCAGCAATAATTTCTGCAACAGCCGCAGAAATTTCAGGACCAATACCATCTCCAGCAATCATTGTTACATTATACATTCTCTTTACTCACTACTCCTTTTTAATTATTAAATAATCAAATTATACAATCTCAAAACTTTGACTGTTCCTCTATTCTAGCCTAATAAACTAAAATATTAATAAGTAAGTTTGAAAAAAGCCGGACTTTTATCCGGCTCCATTTTCAAAATAATCAGCCCTTATAATGACTGATATTTATTATAGCATAGAATGGGCATAACTTTCCAGCTCATCAAATTCAGCTTTTGTTATTCCACAATCACCAGGCAAAATCCCGGGTGAGTTTTCGCCGTGATAATCAGAACCTCCTGTAACTAAAAGATCAAGTTCTTCTGCAATCTTTTTATATTTTTGAGTGATTCTTTGGTTATGTTTTGTCTGATAGACTTCTACCCCTCTTAAACCAACACTTTTTAAACGAGCTATCTCCTCTTTAGCCAGTGACTGACCGTGATTAATAACATGCGGATGTGCAATTACAGGTATTCCTCCTGCTTTTAAAATAACTTCTATTGCTTCAGCGGGTAGAACATTTTTCTTTTCGACATAGGCCCTGCCTCCACCAGCAATAAACTCTTCAGTAAAAGCATCACCAATTTCTTCAATATATCCTTTCTCAACCATGGCCCTTGCCACGTGGGGACGACCAAGACTGACACCAGTAGCATATTTTTTAACATCTTTAAATTCAAGCGGATAACCCATCTCTGTCAATTTTTTTATCATTTTATGAGTTCTCTCGACTCTCGAATCTAAAATTGCTTCGGTTAAACCCAGTAGGGCATCATTTTCTGGATCAACAAAATAACCCAGAATATGATATTCTGCTTCCCCACGATAAGTAGAAATTTCTATTCCAGGCACAACTTTTAATCCCTGTTTCTGGCCCAACTCCTGTACTTCCTTAACTGCAGTCAAATTATCATGGTCGGTCACAGCAATAATTTTTAAACCTAATTCTATACAATTTTTTACCAATTCTGCCGGAGTGGAAGCACCATCAGAGGCAGTTGTATGCATATGCAGATCAATTTTCTTCCTTTTCTTAAACATATCTTTAGCCATAAAATATCAAGCTCCTTAAGAGTAATTTTTATCATTAATTTACTTAAAAAGAGATTTGATTACTCTCTGCTCTTTGATTTTAAATACTCTCTCTAAGATACATTTATAGTTTATCAGAAAAACTTTAAAATATCATTAAAGTTTAACAATTAATCTAAAATAATTTATTCAAAATCCAAAATATTAAACTACTCTCCGAACTCTTTCTGCTTTAAATTATCTAAATCCGACCACGAATATAGTACCAGAATAACCCAACCCACTCATGCAGTGCTGCAAGATTGGCACTAAGAGCTCCTCTATTTGGCAGATAATCAAGCCAGCTAAATTGATGATCATAAATAAAACCAGAATGCACTGCCAAAAAATCTATATTTTGAGCTTTAAAAACAGCTGCAGCCCGTAAAGTATGATAGGCTGACGTTACAAGATAAACTTTTTCAACTTCGTTTTCTTCAAGCCATTTCTTTAAATAAGCTGCATTCTCAAATGTTGTTTGAGCCCTATCTTCGCTAATATAAAATTCTTTATTCATTCCCAGACTCTCCAGGAAATCTTCCGCAGCATCAGCCTCGGAAATCTTTTCCTGGCCAATAGCAACTCCCCCTGAATAAATTAAAGGTGTTTTTAAACGTCGCTGCAGCTGATACCCTCTGACCAGTCTCTGAATACTGTGCAGTGAAGGAGCCACTTCGTTGTCAGAATAATAATTTAACCCTCCCCCAAGTACCACAATTGGATATCTTTTAAAGGGATTAACTGAAATTTTTTCGGCATAATTTTCCAGTGGATGAAGTAACAGCTGAACACCAAAGGCATTGGAAAGAAAAAAACATAAAAACAGCATAAATAAAGCTGTTAATTTTATGATCCCTGACTTTGATCTTTTAAATAAATAGCCAGTCAAAATTATCAATAATAATATAAATAATCCTGGCGGCATAACTAGAGAAGCAATAATTTTTTCTAAAACTAACATGATTCCCTCCTAAAAAAACCCCGCCAGCAGCGGGGATAAATTTAATCAGTAAATTTGTCTAAAACATCCATCAATTCAGATATAATCTCTTCTTCTCCTTCTTCCTGAGAAATTGCATTTTTAACACAACCATTAACATGTCGATCCAATATTTTAAGTCCTACTTTTTTTAAGGCACCCCGACAGGCATTAATCTGTGTTAAAATATCAACACAGTACTTTTCTTGATCAATCATCCTCTGCAGTCCCCTGACCTGACCTTCGACCCGCCGCAGTCTCACAATTAAATTTTTCTTATCCTCATCTGATAGTGAGTTCATTCTTTCACCCCACAGTTCTCAAAAATAAATATAAAATAATACTATTACCATAAAGCTAAATATTTGTTGACTTAACCACCAACTATTCAGCTGGCTAAACTTAAAATTATTAATAAATAAACAATTCATCTATTATTTTTCGGGTATTTTTAAGATAATTTGAATCAATATTTTTCCCAATCAATTCAAACCTTAATCGAAGTAATTCTTTAAAAGTGTTTATTTCAGCTGCCTCCGGCAAAAAATGAATCTTTAAATTATGCTGACTTGCTGCTTTAATAGTTTTTTCTAGTATTGACTGCTTTCTCCAGTCCTTAAAATAAAAAAGAGATTCTTCTGGCTTTTTCATTCCTAAAAGATAATAACTGCCATCCACAGACGGTCCAATAACAATATCTCTCTCTTTTAAACCTGCAAAGGCTTCAGTAAAAGTGTCTGTAGCCAGCAGAGGAAAATTAGAACCAACAATAACTACAGGTAATTTACTCTTTTGATAAGCTTCAGTTACTGCATTATACATTATCTCCCCACAACTTTCTCCACGCTGAGGAATTCTAATAAAGTCTTTAGCAATAACCTCAGCAAATATTTTTGGGCTTTGCTCTGGCTTATAACTCAAAAAAAGCTCCAATTTTGAGCAACTTTTTTTTAAGTTTAAAAGCTTAAAATTCATATCTTTTAAAAAAGCTTTATCCAGGGCAGCACATTCTTCTGCTTTTAAATGACTATTAAGCTTAGTCTTCGTTTTCCCTGCTACGGAAGCTCCTCTCATAAGCACTACTGCAGCCTGCAAGATAATCTCCTCCTATCTGCTTGAAATTAAAAACTATTATAAAAAGATCAAAACTCTATCCTTCGCTGCTGTATCCTTTTGGAACAATCTTAATTTGATCCCAGGCAGAAAATAAAATATCTTTAAATCTTTTAGTATCAAGAATAGTAGAAGGTAGGTTTATAATTCCAGAATCCTGCAGACGGCCTGCTGCTTTTTCTGTTTTTATCTGTCCAGTTTTTAAATCCTCCCTACTGGAAACAAATTTCCTTTTATTATAAGGAAAGATCTCAGGTGCCATCATATAAACAACTGCTACTACATCCCACATATAAAAACCTGTTAAACCAATCATCTCTGAAGAATATTCATACCAGGGCTTAATTTTATCACTGATATAGGCACGAATAGCCTTATTTTTTGAACGATTAATCCGCTGCCATGATTTTTCCCCAAAACGCGCTGCCAGACATAAGTTGCCGGACATTAGGGCCACTGGAACCTCAGCTTTAACTACCTGCTCTGCTGCTTCTGGGTCTTGACTAAAATGAATTTCATTAATAGTCTGCTCTCCAAACTGCAGTGGTTCAGTTATTCCACCCATAATAATAATTTCTTTCAAATTTTTAAAGAAGTCACTGTCAATTTTCCAGGCAGCATAAAGGTTAGTCAGAGGTCCGATAGCAATTAAAGTAATCTCATTTTTATTTTCGGCAGCAGTCTGAGCCAAATATTTTGCAGCTTCCGTCTTATCGTCTCCAGCTTCAGCTGCTCCTTTATAATGTTTAATTTTATTTTCTAAACCAAAATCACTGATCATTTTTTCCGTTGTCTCATAAGTAGCTTCTAAACTACTGTTCCCAAAGACACTGGTAACCGCCATCAGATCTATATCCTCACGCCCAAGTAAAAATAAAAAAGCAAGGCCATCACTAACATCTTTTTCCTGAATTCCGATTGTATTATCACAGTCTAAAATAACCTTTTTCATTTTATCCCCCTAACAGTGATTTTTTCTATTCTCTCTTAATTTAATTTCAACAAAAATCTATAAAATCCTGCCTTATTAAAATTATCTGAGTAATTTATGTAATAATAATGCAAATTTGTTACTTAAGGTATATAATAGTTTATGAAGAAAGAGACAAATTTTAAGGAGGAATCACAATGAATAATGATAAAATATTAATTCTTATCTTTATTTCAATTATTATAATTTCTACCAGCTTAAGTTTTTCAGCTGTAGCTGCTGAAGAAAGAGGATTTGAAAATCCAGACCTTTTAATTTCAGCTTCTGAATTGAATAAGAGACTCAAAAATGAAAATAATAAACTGAAAATAATTGATGTTCGCAACAGTGCCAGATATTTACTCGGACATCTACCGGGAGCAGTTAATATGTGGGGATCTGATTTTTCTGATCCTGAAGGTTGGGTGGAAGGATTGATTGCTGACCCAAAAGCTTTTAGTGTTACTGTACAGAAAAAGGGAATAAATAATGACTCCAAAATTATTGTCTATGATGAAAATAACAGTGTCTGGGCAGCCAGATTATGGTGGGTCTTCAGAGTTTATGGACATCAAAATATAAAAGTTTTGGAAGGTGGATATGATAACTGGAAGGATAATGATTTTGAAACAAATATACTGCCCAACTATCCAGACAAGGGTAACTTTTTAGTTCAGGATGTAATTAATGAGTGGATTGTAAATTCTGATACTATTGCTGAAAATCTTGATAATGAAAAATTTATAGTTCTTGATACAAGAACAGAGGCTGAATATCTGGGGCAAAAAACAGGTTCTAGTGCTCCGCGAAAAGGTAGAATACCAAACTCTATCCACCTAGAATGGAATAGAGTTTTAACAGAAAACTACAATTTTAAATCTGCTTCAGAAATCAAACAAATTTATCAGGAAAAAGGAATTACAAAAGATAAAGAAGTGATTGCTCTTATCTCCCACACTGGGGTCAGAGCAGCTCACAGTTTTTTTGCTCTTAAACTCCTGGGATATGATAACTTAAAATTATTTGATGAATCATGGCTTGGCTGGAGCAACCGCAGTGATTTACCAATTGAACTGAAGTGATTTCAAAATTAATAATATCAGCTCTCTTCTCCCATGAAATTTTTGTTACTAAATAAGATCAGGCTTTCTGAAAGAGATTCTTCTGACTGCAAATACTTTAAACTCTGTCCGATTAAAGAGCGGGCAACAGCAATTCCTCTATTAAAATGATTTTCAAACTGTTGATAATTTTCTGCAGGCCAGATACTTTGTTTTTCGTTAAGCAGATAGCTGTACTGGCTTAAGTTTTGAGGTAGAATTAAATTTAAAACCCTAAAAATATGATGTCTTAAAGAACTATCCGAAATAAATAATCTATGATATTTACGTAGGTCTAAGTAAGATTCCCAGATCAAATCCTGATCAAGTTTTTCCTCAATAAGATTCTCAAAAATCAATTGATAAAAATAATTAAGATTCTGCTGATGTTTGTCCTGTAATTGATAATAAGGAAGGGGATCAACAACTACTGGACTTTGATTCCATCTCTGCTGCATAATATATATATCAATACTGGCCTCAATTAACTTGTGATTTTTACCTTCTCCCCCATTTTTAATAATAAACGGGTGACATTCGCGATCCAGGGCATAATGCGAAATGAACCCCAGTAGATAAACCAGATTATGCTGCCAGTACTCAGAGTCAGGAAGCTTAGCCCGGAAATAAATCCCCTCTCTCTTCAAAGCAGTAAGCAGTTCGGAGAAAATTTTCTTACCACTCAGCGAATGGATTAACTCCCCTTTTTTAGGCCCTTTTTTTGCCCACTGCCAGGGTAAAAAGTCATTATAAAAGAAAAAATCTGCGCCCTGACAACCATAATTAAAAAGCTGATAATTCTTATTTAACATTGCTTTAATATTTTTATCTTCAAGACCAGCAACTATTTCTTCGCCAGCAATAATATGTGTCCAAAAATCTGGCATCTTTCTCCCCCCTAATAATTTATGATATTAATTATATTGCTTTTAACTTTTGGCTTCTAATTTTCCCTTTTCTACATCAACTCTACTTAAAAATATAATACCTAGAACAAAAAAGGAGGCAACTGCAATTATTCCATAACGACTTGAGCCCGTTAACTGTCCTGCATAAGCAAAAACTGTCGGACCAATTATGGCAGCAAATTTACTGGAGACTCCATAGAACCCAAAAAATTCTGCTGATTTTGATTCCGGTACCATTGCTCCATATAAAGATCGACTTAAAGCCTGTGCTCCTCCCTGAACCATCCCCACAATACCTGCCAGAATCCAGAAATCAAGAGCTGAATCCAAAAAATAACCATAAAAAGTTATTGCAGTATAAATGGTTAGAGCAAGGTAAATGCCTTTTTTAGCTGTGACTTTCCCAGCTATTTTAGCAAAAATAAGAGCAAAGGGTATTCCGATAAATTGTGTTAAAAGTAGGGCTCCAATCAGGTCAGTCTGACCAATACCCACTTCCCGACCATAGATTGTAGCCATCCTGATGATAGTTCCAATTCCATCATTATAGATCCAAAAAGCCAGTAAAAATTTCCACAGTTCTCGATATTTACGGATATGAACAAAGGTAGATTTAAGTCTGCCAAAAGCCATTTTGGTGTATTTAGCCAGCGGTATTTTTTCAACCCGTTTTTCAGGAGCAGGGAGATATTTAAAAGCAGGCAAAGAAAATATAAACCACCAGACTGCAACAGTGATAAACGATATTTGAGTTGCTAAAGTTACTGTACTTATTCCAAATAGAGCAGGTTTGGAAATCATTAATAAATTCAATGCCAGCAACAGACCACCTCCCAGATAGCCAGCTGCATAACCAAGGCTTGATATATAATCTATTGAATCAGCATCACTGATGTCGGTTAAAAAACCATCGTAAAATACATTACCTCCAGAAAAACCAATGTTGGCGATAATAAAAAAGAAAGAGGCAAGTAAATAATTGCCTTCATTAACAAAAAACAAAAGAGAGGTGCCTGTAATACCCAGAAATACAAAAAATTTGAGAAAAGTTTTTTTTGAATCAGAATAATCAGCAGCTGCACCCAGGATTGGAGAAATAATAGCAATAATAATCATAGCAATAGTCTGCGTATATCCCCAGTAAGAAGTAGCCAAATTACCTGGTAAATTAATTCCAGCCACATCTTTGTAAAAGATGGGCAGGACTGTGGCTAAAATTACTGTGGCAAAAGCAGAATTAGCCCAATCATACATGGCCCAGGCATAAACTGTTTTTTTCTTTTTATCCATTGAGCTCACCCTCTGTTTTAATATTGGCAAAAATATCGGTTCTAATTATTAACAATTTATATTATAATTCTGTTGTTCTGTTTTCTATTAAATTTAATAGAATTTCTTTAAAACGCTGATCATCAGCTGGACTCCGTTTTTTATGAGAAGTATGACGGCCTGTTCTTTTTCTCTCTTTAAACTGACGGTGTCTTGTGGCCAGAAGTCTTTCTATATTCTGATTAGTAAATTCTCTGCCGGAAAAACCAAGAACTAATGCTCCCGCACCTAAAGCTAAGGCAGCCAACCCATAATCAGATGTAACTACAAGATCTCCAGCCTGAATCTTGTTATATAAAATCATATCAACTGACTGAAACCCCTGATCAACAACCTCTAAAGTCCCATAAGCGAGCTGATGACGGTGGTTTAAGTCAGTGTAAACTATTAATTCTAAATTTTTATCTGCAGCAACCTTGGTAATTATTTCAATTACTGGACATCCGTCCCCATCAACTAAAATTCTCACTGTTTTTTAAACTCCACATAGTCAAGTTCTTTCTCTAAATAACGAGCCAGTGTATAAAGCAAATCAGAAAGACGGTTAATATATTTCTGAAGATCACTGCTAATATCCGCCTCTTTTGCAAGAGCTGTAATTCTGCGTTCAGCTCTCCGACAAATTGTCCGGGATTGATGCAGAGCACCACTTGCCTTTGAGCTGCCGGGAATAATAAACATTGACCTCTCTTTTTTATTCATCTGATCTAAATAATGATCAATTTTTTCTTCCAAAAACTTAATATCTTCCTGACTGATTTTTTCAGGGAAACTTTCCCAATCCGGTGTAGCCAGCTCTCCTGCCAGATTAAAAAGTTTACGCTGTACAGAACGGATAATATTATAAACTTCTTTTTCTTCTACAAAATTTTTGGCAAAACCCAGTGAAGAATTTAATTCATCAATAGTACCATAACTTTCAACCCGCAGTGAATCTTTAGCCACCCTTGTATTATCAAAAAGACTGGTTTTACCCTTATCGCCGCTTTTGGTATAAATTTTCATCTTTCCCTCCTTTTATGTGAACCTGTCGCTGTCCGCACCATTTCCCCAAGCAATTTATGAAAATCAATCTGTTATTTATCAGAAAAAGACAGCTCCTGACCAGAAACTGCCTTTCAAAAACCCTTTTAGATTACATTTATTTCCTTTAATTAATTATAGCACTTTAATTTTAAGAAGACAAGATTATATACCTTAATTTTAAGGGATAGTAACTTTTTTCTCAATTTTATTAAAAAGATAAACAAAAATAACAATTACTACCAGATAAATTAAAGCTACAATAAAATAAACATTAAAAAACTGATAATTACGGCTGGCAATCAGCTTTCCTTCTGTCATTAATTCTTTGGCTCCAATTACATAAGCCAGAGAAGAATATTTAATCATATAAATAAACTCGTTAGTCCAGGAAGGAATTACCCGGCGCAGAGCCTGAGGTAAAATAATGTGTCTAATCCCCTGCCATTTAGTCATCCCGATTGATTGGGCTGCTTTAAGCTGGCTGCCGCTGATTGACTGAATTGACCCCCTTAAGTATTCAGCCTGATAAGCTCCACTGTTAATAATGAAACTGATCACTGCTGCTATGATTGGAGTCAGTCTAATTCCATAAGCAGGAAGTCCATAATAGATAATAAATAGCTGAACTAAAAGTGGGGTACCTCTAATAATCGAAATAAAAAGTCGAACCAGTGCTGAAACAAATTTATTTCCATAAATCTTACCCAGAGCCAGAAAAGTTCCCAGAACTGTACCGGAAAAACAGGAAATAATGGTTACAAAAACCGTTACCCCAAGTCCTCTTAAAAATAAAGGGTAATATTCCATAAAAATATCTAACATTATTTCTCACCCTCACCATATAAATTAGTCAGCTGGAAGAGAAATTCTTTGGTTCTTTTATGATCAGGATCGGTAAACAGTTTCTCAGGATCACCCTGTTCTACAATATTGCCACCCTCCATAAAAATTAGTTCATCAGCAACACTGCGGGCAAAACCCATCTCATGAGTTACAACAAGCATGGTCATCCCCTCTTCAGCCAAATTACGCATAACTTTAAGAACCTCTCCAGTCAGCTCTGGATCCAGGGCCGAAGTTGGTTCATCAAATAGAATAAGTTTAGGCTGCATTGCCAGAGCTCTAGCAATACCCACCCGCTGTTTCTGTCCACCTGATAACTGAGAAGGATAAGAATTAGCATAATCTTTAAGTCCAACCCGATCCAACTCAAATAAGGCAAGCTCTTCTGCCTCATTTTTATCCATCTTTTTGACTTTGGTCAGGCCAATCATTACATTACCTTTTGCTGTCAGGTGATTAAAAAGACCAAAATCCTGAAACACAAAACCAATCTGCTGTCTAATTTCATTTATGTTTTTGGCAGAAGTAATTTCAGTATCTTCAAGATAAATTTTACCTCTGGTGGGAGGTACCAGCCGAATAATATTATTTAAAACAGTACTCTTTCCGGTACCACTGGGACCAACAATAACCTTGGTCTCACCCTTATCAAGTGAAAATGAAATTCCTTTGAGAACCTCTTCATTTTCAAAGCTATGATGCAGATTTTCTATTCTCAATAAATGCTTAGTAGGCATCTGAATGTCCTCCTTCAATTCCTATCCCTGGAATTTGATATTTTTTCTCAAAAAGGGATAAACCACCGTTTACTATCGTAGTTAAAATAAAATAAATCGCAGCAATGGTTAAATAAATCACCATTGGCTCATTTGAAGTCGCAATAAAATACTCACCCTGTCTTAAAAGCTCAACCACCCCAATGGTAAAGGCAAGTGAGGTATCTTTGAGCACAATTGCAGACTCATTTGCCACCGGTGGAATTGCAATTCTAATTGCCTGGGGAGCAATAATATAAAAGAAAGCTTTCATTTTACTCATTCCCAAAGAACGGGCAGCCTTCATCTGAGACCCACCTACCGATTGAATTGCACCTCGATAAATCTGAGACTGATAGGCTGCTGATCTAAGTCCAATCCCAATAACTGCGGCTCTAAAAATTGGAATTCTTAATCCCAGCATTGGTAGACCATAATTTAAAAGTAAAAGCATTACCAGCAGGGGAATACTGCGAGCAAGACGCTCATAGACTGCAACAGTAGCCTGAAGTATTTTATTTCCATACACCTGAGCAAAGGCGATTGGTAACCCAACAACTATTCCGATTAAAAGACTCCAGAATGTCAGTTGTATTGTTACCAGGGTCCCTTCCAGAAGATAAGGTAGTGCACTTTTTATTAATTCTAAATTATTCATAATCTGTCCTTTCTAAAATTTTTTGATAAAAATTATTTAAGAATCCAATTTTACACCCTAAAGTTCAAGTGTTTTCTGCTGCTTAATAATTAAACTCTTGAGAACAAAATTGGCTCTAAACAAGTAATAAAATTATAAATTAAAAATATAAAAGGCCTTACTCCGCTGCAGGGTTCAGAAAACTTTCCAGACCCTGACAGCAGAGAAAAAGCCTGATCAGATTTTACTCAAAATACTTTTCAATCAACTTATCCATAGTTCCATTTTCAATAACTTTTGCCAGACCTGCATTGATTTCTTTAAGCAGTGCCTGATTATTTTTACCAACAGCAATACCATATTCTTCACCGGTAATTACTTCTGCTACAACATTAACCGGATTATTTTTGCTATAAGTTTCAGCAACAGGTTTATCTAAAACAGCTGCATCAATGTTTTGGTTTGCTAAGTCTCTGATAACAAAAACATAAGAATCATAATTTCTGAGCTCACCTGTTAAAATATCAGGTTTAACCAGTTTATCTCTGACCCAGGTATCACCTGTAGTTCCTGTCTGAACACCAATATCATTGGAACCAAACAAAACTGTTAAATCTTCTTCCGATCCTTCATGAACTAAAACTGACTGATTAGCAGAATAGTAAGGATCTGAAAATGATACCACTTCTTTCCTGGCATCAGTAATCGTCATTCCAGCCGCTACTATATCTAAACTACCTGAAGCAAGACCAGGAATTAAAGAGTCAAAACTTATATCTCTAAATTCAACTTCAAAGTCCTGCAGTTTTGCTATTTCTTTAACCAGATCAATATCAAAACCAACAATCTCACCCTTCTCTACATACTCAAAAGGTGGGAAACTTGCATTTGTTCCTACAACATAGCGCTGAGCCATAACCCCTGAGCTAAAAGCCAATACTGCCAGAATCACTAAAATTGTTACTAAAGTTTTTTTCATTTAACTATTTCCTCCTTTAAATTGATATTCTACCTTCTCGCTACTTTTAACCGGCGAAAAATGATAAAAATTAATCTTAAAATTCATTATACCACAATACTTTAATCAGCAAAAGTAATATTTTAATTTAATACAAGCTTTAATTTTCTGAAAAATTAATAGTTAAAACTAAAACGAAGATCTTTTTAAAGATCTCCGCTTGAATTATTATTTTAAGACTTTATTTAAATTATCCTGATTAAATTCTTCAATAATTAGATCAGCACTGGAAAGATCCTGACTTTCATCTTTAGCCCGGTTGAAACCAATTACCTTTGCTCCTGCTCGGTGAGCACCCTTAACTCCATTCTCCGAATCTTCAATTACAATGCATTCTTCCGGCTCAACTCCCAGTCTTTCTGCGGCCTCAAGAAAAATATCAGGAGCAGGTTTACCATTTTCAATAGCATTCCCATCTACATAACCTTCCATATACTTTTCAAGACCAAAACGTTGAAAAATATGCTCAATTACTGGCTCATAGGAAGAAGAAGCAATAATCATTTTATAACCGTGATCTTTAAAAAATTGAAACCACCCTTCAACTCCCGGCATCAATTCTAAATCTTCAGCTTCAGCCAGCCCCACGTAAGAACTATGAATATGATCTTCCATAAAATCTTCAATCTTATAATGAGAATACTCCTCTTTAACCTGATAACGATCTAAAATATCTGTCCAGATATCTTTTAGGTTGGCACCCATATGTCGATCATAGTCTTCCTGACTCAAATTGAAACCATACTTCTCATATATTTCTTCATTTATTTTTTCATAAATTGGTTCTGAATCAATAATTGTTCCATCCATATCAAAAATCACTGCTTTAATCATTAATTTATCACCCAATTATTTATAATTTTATATTTCTTTTTTAATATTATATCATAAATCCTGCCGCCAGATAAAGAACTAAAGCTATTGCCCCATTGGCCAGTGCATAAGGCAGCTGAGTATTTACATGATCAATATGATCTGAAGCAGAAGCCATTGAAGAAATAATAGTGGTGTCTGAGATTGGAGAACAATGATCTCCCATAATACCACCAGAAACTACAGCGCCAATTGTTGGATATAAAGGCGCACCCATTGCTACAGCCATTTGAATTCCAATTGGCATCATAATACCAAAAGTCCCCCAGCTGGTTCCGGTTGCAAAAGCCATCAAAGAAGCCATGATGAAAACTATTGCCGGTCCAAATGCTCCACTAACTCTACCTTCAACCAGAGAAGCCATATATTCTCCTGTCTCTAAATAACCAATTACATTTCCAATTGCAAAAGCTGTGATTAAAAGAATAGCCACCGGAACTATCGCTCCAATTCCCTGATATATATAATCAATATATTCTTTTAAACTCATAAGACCCTGAATAACATATAAAAATCCAGCAAAAGTAACTGCTGTAATAACAGCCCAAAAAACCGAGGTTGAACCTGAGCCCTGAAGTATATTTCCAGCTCCAGTTATGTAAAGACTAAGAGGCATCATAAAAATCAAAACTAAAATAGGCAAGATCATATTCCACATATTGGGAATAATGCCTTCTTTAGGAGGAGTAGCAGTTGCTTCCTCAGAAACCATTGGAGTAGCACCCTCTCTTAACAAAAGGCCTTTTTCAGCTGCTCTTTTCTCTGCTTTAGCCATTGGTCCCCAGTCATTGCCAGTCAGGATATAATAGCCAACTGCCAGAACTGCAATAATTGAATAAAATTGGAAAGGAAGCGATTTAGCCAGCAGCTCAGCAGAAGTTCCATCCACAACTCCGTTTGCTATCTGAACTCCAATTACCCCCATCAGCATAGCTCCCCACCCGTTAAGGGGAATCAAACCACAAACTGGTGCAGAGGTTGAATCACAAACATAAGCAAGTTTTTCGCGAGATACCTTATACTTATCTGTTAGAGGCCTGGCAACTGTACCGGAAACAAGACTGGTAATTGAGGACTCTATAAAAATGATCAGACCTGTAATATAGGCCAGAAGCAGAGCACCCCTTTTATCTTTAACAATATCTCTTTTTTGAGTAAGGTAATTTATAAATCCCTGCACTCCACCCGAAGCAGAAATTACAGTTATCAAACCTCCAACCATAAATGAAAAAATTATGGTTTTTGTAATCCAGGCTTCCGAGAAAATAGCCACAATTTCTTCTAAAGTCATATTAACAGCCGCAAAAAAAGACCAGTCAGTTAATATCATAGCACCCGAAAAAATACCTAAAATTAGTGAAATAAAAACCTGTTTTGTGGTTAAAGCAAGTAAAATCGCAATTAACGGTGGTAAAATACTCCATATACCATAGTCCATACTTTCCCTCCTCATAATTTATATTCCTGATATTAGCCTGCTGCTTCTGATTATCTAAATAAGCTCAAATCTTAAAAACAGCTTAAAATACCATTTACTATTATAACATAAATTTTCTGAAAAGTTTAGTTTATGGCTTAAAATTATATTGCACCTGCCCCTGTAAAAACTAATTAAATTAAACCTGTTAACTGCCACCAAAAGTATTCAAAAATAACAGTAATTAGAGATACTGCTGTTAGAGGAATGCCCAGCTTAATGACACTCTTTTCACTGTAATTACCATTTTCTTTTCCCATTCCAACCAGAATATTTAAATGATGAAAAGGGAGGATATAATGAGTACCAATTGCAGTATAGACAAAAAGAGCAGGTACCAAAGGATTAATACCACAGCTTTTGGCAAAAATAATAAAGGCTGGAATAGCTATTCCCATCACCGCAATTACACTTCCCAAAAACATGTGTAGAAAGATCGAAATTCCAGCTGTCATCAGGGCAAAAATCAACATATTATTTGGAGTTTGAGCCGGCAGTACTACTTCAGCCAGCCACTGATTCATCCCGGTTAGAGAACCTACCTTACCAATTGCTACTGCTGCCGTTAAAAAAATTAAGACTTTGATTGGAACCTGGTTCCAGTCTTCTTTTTTTAGTATATCTCCACTCACCGGCAGGCTCATCATTACTGCAATCGTCAGGGTAAGCCACCCCAGTTCAACACCATGAAATGAGTCCGTCATCCATAAAACCACAGCTACGATTAACCAGAAGACTGTCCGCTGCTCTTCTGCTGACATCATCCCTAAGTCTAATAATCTCTGCCCGATTTGTTTTTTATTGATCTCCACTTCTTCATCAGGCTGAAATAATTTTAAAATTACTAACATAGTTAATAAAGCTGCCAGTGCTGCTGGAGCTCCCATATATAAAAACCATCTTCCCCAGCTTAAATCAACTCCTGCAAACTCCAGTGTCATAAAATTAAGAGTACTTTCCCCCGTTAAAAAAATCATTGATATTGGAATGGAAGCTGCAAAAACAGTCAGCCCAATCTTGGAGGCATCCTTTTTGTTAATTCCAGCATTTTCAATTACTACTGACATAACGGACATAATGATAAATGCTCGCGGCCAGGGATGTGGAATAATCAGACTTAAAAGAAAGGTTAGAGCAAAAATAGAAACTATAATTGACCTGTAGGAATCCACAAAGTGAATAATAAATTTATAAGCAATCCTTTCCCCCAAACCTGATTGCTCTACTGCAGCTGCTATTAAATATGCCCCAATCACCAGATAGACCGTCTGGGAAGTCCAGAGAGAAAGGACTTCTTCTGCAGGAGCAATCTCAAAAATTAACATCAACATCAAAAATAGTGCTGCTACATAAGCTGAATCAGCCACTTTAGCAGCCCAGAAAATCACTGTCATCAGAGTTATGGAAAACATTTTCCGTCCGGCTAAAGAAAGACCGGGTAGATCGAGATTCCAGATAAGTAGAGCTACTGCTATTCCAATAAATAAAAAAACTGTGCGTTTGTCCTTAATTTTAACCACCACCAGTTGAATTTTAGACTATATAATTATTTTACAAGAAAAGTTAAAATAAAGCAAATTACTCAAGATTGTTTTCAAAAAAGTTGCCATTTTCCCGATTAATACTTTAATTAAATCTATGTATAAACTCAGCTGCTAATAATTTATTAATGGAATTTTTTAATAATATTTTAATATTTATGGTATAAAGTGATATAATAAATTAAGAGGTTAATAATAAATCATAAATGATATATTATGGAGATGGTTTTATGCAAACTATTAATTTGAAATCAAATTCTAAAACGTTATTTTTCTTAATTCACGGCTACACAGGTAGCCCAAACGATTTTAATGGTTTACCGGAATATTTGTCTAAAAACCTTGCAGTCGATGTTAAGGTAATGCTGCTTAAGGGCCATGGAACTCAAGTTCAGGATCTTGATAATATCAAATTAAAAGATTTTACTAATCAAATTGAGCCAGAGCTAAAAGCTGATTTAGAAAAATATGAACAAATTATTCTCGGGGGGGTTTCTTTTGGAGCTCAAATGGCAATGTATTTTGCCAGTAAATTTCCTGTTGATGGGGTCTTTAATGTCTGTCTCCCTTATAAATTAAAATTTCCTTTTAATTTACCGGGATTATCAATACTCAGCTTTTTCAAAAAATACTGGGAAAAACCGATCTCAAATCAGGAAAAAGAAATACGAAAACAAACATTTTATTATAAACAGATGCATGCAAATGGTCTAAAAATTGTTAAAAAAGCAAATAAATTATTAAAAACAGAGCTGCCTAAAATTAACTGTCCTGTTTTAACCATCTATTCTAAAAATGATCCGATCGGTAATTATAAAGCAATTGGTTATATCAGCCGTAAGATTGAGGCACCTCACTATATAAAAATTGTGGATAATAAAAATCATAATCTATTTTTTTCAAATAAAAGTTCTGAAATTTACGAAAATATTAGGGATTTTTATAAATCGATTAGCAGAGAAACGAAAAAAGAAGAAAATAAAATAGCTGCTATTATACCAGCCTATAATGAGGGGCAAAATATTAGTCGGGTTTTAGATATTTTAACTGAGACTGATATTTTAAATGAAGTTATAGTAATTGATGATGGCTCAACTGACAATACTTCCGAAGTCGTAAGCAGATTTAAAGAAGTAAAATTATTAAAAAATAATAGTAATCAGGGCAAAGCTCAATCAATGCAGCAGGGAGTTGAAAATACTGATGCAGAAATTTTATTTTTCTGTGATGCTGACTTAAAAGGTCTGACACCAGAAATTGTTGAGCAAATTGTTCAACCTGTTGTTAAAAGAAAATATGATATGTTCATTGGAGTAAGAAATAACGTTATGCAAAAAGCAGTAACTCTATTTGCTTTAAATTCCGGTGAAAGAGCCTTAAGGCGTGAACTTTGGAATAAATTGCCTGAACATTTTAAATACCGCTATCGTATCGAAGCCGGACTGAATTTTATAGCAAAAAGACAGGGAAACGGTTATAGCTGGCAAAAATTCGAATATTATCAAACTCTAAAAGAAAAGAAATATGGTTTTTTAAAGGGAACTTTACTGCGCTGGTGGATGAATATTGATGTAGCCTATGCCTATTTGTTAACTGTTTTTCAAAGATTGAAAGAATAATAATCTGTAATTGATCTCTACAGTTTAATTGTAGTCAATTTACATTTAATTACTGTCTCCTATTTGATATAATATAATTAGAATTGAATAAAAATTAAAATAAAAATTCCAAAAGGAGGTTTTTTGATGCCTTATTTAGCTGATGAAAATCGTTATGAAAAAATGGAGTACAATTACACCGGAAACAGCGGACTAAAACTTCCGGCAATTTCTTTAGGACTCTGGCATAATTTTGGTGGGGTTGATACTCTGGAAAATGCCCGCAAAATGCTGCGCAAAGCTTTTGATCTGGGAATTACTCACTTTGACCTTGCCAATAATTACGGACCACCGGCCGGTTCTGCGGAAGAAACAATGGGAATTTTAATGGAAAAAGATTTTAAACCCTATCGTGATGAATTAATTATTTCTTCAAAGGCTGGTTATTATATGTGGCCCGGACCTTATGGTGAATGGGGTTCTCGCAAATATTTGATTTCAAGTATTGATCAGAGTTTAAAAAGAATGGGACTTGATTACGTAGATATTTTCTATCATCACCGCCCGGATCCAGATACTCCACTTGAAGAAACAATCGGTGCTTTAAAACAGATTCAGGACCAGGGAAAGGCTCTCTATGTAGGGATCTCTAATTATAACTCCGAGCAAACTAAAGCAGCTGTAGAAGTTGCAGATAAAATGGGAGTTAATCTGCTTTTAAATCAATATAATTATTCAATTTTTGATCGCTGGTCAGAAGAAGAAGATCTTTTAGGCACACTGGAAGAGGTTGGAATGGGTTCAATTATCTTTTCGCCGCTGGCTCAGGGGCTTTTAACTGATAAGTACCTCGGTGGTATTCCGGAAGACTCCAGGGCTGCCAAAGAAAGCGGCTTCCTCAAAGAAGAAAGTATTACTGAAGAAAAATTAGACAAGGTAAGACAGCTTAATGATATTGCTGCTGACAGAGGCCAGAGTTTATCTCAAATGGCTTTAGCCTGGATCTTAGAACAGGGAGTTACTTCTGTTCTCGTAGGTGCCAGCAAGGTTGAACAGATTATCGAAAATGCTGGAACTTTAAATAACACAGGCTTTACCAACGAAGAACTGGCTGCAATTGAAGCAATAGTAGCCGACTAATTGGTGGCGAATACTAAAAAATTAATGAAGATAGTTAAAGGCTAAAACCCTGCTCAGGGCTTTAGCCTTTTTTAAAACTTTTAATTATTTTGTAGAATCTTTTATCTTAGTTTCTTTTTCTAACCGGCACTAGAAAGCATTCTAGGAACCTGATACTAAAAAGATATCTATTCTTTCAAATTCTCTATTTCTTATCTGGTAAGCAAGTTCTCCAATTATCTCCCCAGCTTCAACTTCAAACTCTTTACCATTAATGGCAGTTAATTTAAATTTAGAAATTTCGGCCTTATCCTCGCCAAATGTATCTTTTCGGCCTGGATTATGATAGATTACCAGAGTCTGACCTAAAAATCTGTGAGCAAATGCTGCTTCCGGAATCACTACTTCAGCTGCCTCAGTTTCACTTAACTGCAGTTTTACTTTTCTTTCATCTTCAGTAAATAAGTCTGCGCTTAATTTTGGTTCTGGCTGATAAATCAATTCATCATCCTCATACTTAAATGGCTGCTCACCAAAGGCCATCAAAGACCACATATTAATATATTCGGCAGTTGAACCGCTGAGTCTTGCTATATAACCGCGGCCGTGATTTTTAGTATCTCCGTTTAAACTGCTCAAAATAAAGGAAGAATTCTCTAAAATACTGCGCCCATATCTGTTTGGATCCTGAAATGGAACCAGTGCATCATTGATTGCCTGATAATATTCTTCATATAAGCCGCTCTTTAGAAGTTCCAGTAAATATTTATATTCCATGTGCAGCCAGATTGATCCATTTTCCAGCCAGCCAGGACTGAAGGCTCTTGCTCTTCCAATTTCATAGCTTTCTGCACTTAAATCACCATTAACTCTGTACATCTTAAGCTTCTCGTCAAATAGTTCACTATTTTGAACTGCTTTGGCAAGTTTTTGAGCTTTCTGATCATCTTTTAAAATTTTCATTCCTCTTACCTGAGCTTCCAGGAATGGCGGCAGTCTGTGCTGCTTAAATTTCTTAACAGCTACCTTTTCCAGTCCATTTTCTGATCTCTGACCGAGCTTTTCGTATTCTTCAGCCTGATAGCTGTAGTACATTGTAAAGAGTCCATTATCTTCTTCAGCCAGCCTTACAGCCCGCTCAAGTTTGGATTCAACTTTATTTAAAAAACCCATCATTTTTCTTATAGATACTGCAACTTCTCTGCCAGTTAGATCGGCAAATACCTGTTCTCGATATTCTTCTTTGATTTTACCGGCCTGCTGCCAGTAAAGGAAGTCCTGATCAGATTTAAGTTCAGTTAGCAGGTGATCAAGATTAGCAAAGAAATCATGGGTTTCTGCTGCCAGGGCAATTTCTGTTTCCAAATTGAGTTCAGATAGAGCCTCTGACATGAATCTAACCAGCCTCAGTAATTCCATTGTCTCAGCAATTGATGAGCCAAAAATACCGGGCAGTCCATTTAAAGCATCATACCAGCCGGGCTTATTAGCCTCCATTTCGACTCCCATTCCAGCAGGGTCAAGACTGGCAGTTTTATTGAGCACTAAAGTAAGGAGCTTGTTGAAAAGACTGGTATTATAAATTTCTCCTTTTTTAGTTCGCAGATAATATGGGAATTTACTGCGGGAAGCAATCTCTTCCTGTTTTTTCTTGTCTGCAGCAACCGCATTATACTGACGAACTCCATTTTCAGTTAAGAAATATTTATCACGGCGGGGTTTAACCCGAACATGGGAATCATAAAATGTATAATCCTGATCTTCAAAAAGAAGTCTTTCCTTTTTTTCCGGATATAAAGCCAGATAATTTTCGATTAAATCAAGGTTGTAGGTCCAGTGATCAACCCAGTAGCCTTCACCGAACTTAGCCTCTGTCCAACTTTCTGCTTCTTCAACTACAAGGTCTATAAAGTCAGTAAGAGAAGTTTTAGTTTCTAGATTATGGCTGTCAATGAAAACAGCAACTTCTCCTGGTGTAAAAGCTTTTTCCAGACGCTTTCTAAATTTATCCTTTGCCTCACCAGTAAGTTCTCCCATAACTTTTTCCAGAGCATTACTGTCAGTTAAGATGAATTTGCTTCCCTCAATTACCAGGGGATTATAGCCATCTGTCTGAATTAAATCGGCAAAAACTTTTAGATTATCTCTCTTAATTTCCGGGTTGAAATAGAGATCACAGCGTCTGTTCTGATTAACATCTCTAAAATTACCATTTCCCTGAGAGTAATATGTGGGCTCTAAAAGAAATTCATTATAATCTCTTTCTAAGTCACCGTGTTTGCGGGAGAAAATATGATAGGTCTTTTTATTTTCTTTCCCCAGTGTGAGTGGAAAACCACCCCGCAGCAGGTTATCCATAAAAGTCTGACGGCTGTAAGCATCAAGCTCTTTATTGCCGCTGACAGTAAAGATATGGTCTGCATAATAATTGTGGATCTTTTTTGATTCTTTACGCTTCTGCTCTAGATAATAGGATTCTAAAACTCTATCTTTAACTTCACTTAATCTCTCTTCATCAGCCAGATTACCAAAGACTGAAGCAATTTCTAATTTTTCACCAGCTTTTAATTTCTTTTCTGCGGCTGCCATAGCTGAGGGGAAGCGATTTTCTAAAATCTGTTCACCCTGATATTCAGCCAGTTTTTTTCTTGCAAACCCCGGTGCTGTCTCCAGACTGGTCTTTTCAGCAAAAATTACATCCCTGTCGACAAGTGGTGTTAAAAGTTGATTTCTGCTTCCCTTTTCAAAAGAAATATAAAAATTACCGGCTGTCATTTCTTTAACTTCAGCCTCATCTTCAGCCGAAGCTCTCAGCTTATAAAAGGGAGTTTTGGTCTCAAAAGAGTCAACTTTAGCCCAGGCAGAAATAGTCTGACTGACCTCTTTTAAAGCTCCATTTTCAATTCCGAAAGGAATTAAAACCGGCATTCCATCTAAAACTTCAAGCTTCCTTTCTTGATCAGAAGTGTTTTCTACCTTGACTTCTCTAACCAGGGCTCCAAAATCCTCATTGGGCAGAATATAATAGCTGACAGTAGTTTTTAAACCAAGCTCATTATTTTCTTCCTCAATTTTTAGAGAATCCGCTTCAATAATCATCTTACTTTCTATATTTTCATTTAAATTTCTAAATGCTTCATAAACTAAATTTTCCTCTTTTAATTTGATAAAGGTCCGAAAACCTTTAGTTGCCACATTCTGATAGGATTTATTAGCCGGATAAAACTCCATTATTGCATTATCCTTATCCCGAGAGCCAAAACTTGCAATTCCCTGGCCTCGATTTACATAAAAAGCCCAGATTGGGATTCCAAATTTACCTGCAATACCCGGCAGAAAACTGGCAAATGTTTTCTGATCCTGATAATTTTTTATAATAAATTGCCCTTCATCATTTAATGAATAAACATCTTTCATCATTTAACCTCCTGCACGATTTGCCTTTGTTAAAAGCTAAGAGAGATTCTGACTGAGTTCTACTAAACGCTGCTGTTGATTCTGGTTTAAATCAATTTCGGGCGAATTGCTGAGATCCGTATCCTGATTTTCTACTATTAAAACCATCGCCTCTTTACTCAGTGTATGGGTATGCCAGACAGATTTTTTTATATTATAGAGCTTAAAGGGCTCCATTTTTTGAGCATAAATATTCTCAATCTCTTCTTTTCCTTCAGCCAGAAAAAGAGTACATTCCCCTTTAAGCAGAATAAAAACTTCGTCAGTCTGATTGTGTTTCTGCATCTTATCTATATTTTCTACCAGCAGCTCCTCACAGTAGTTTAAAACAGCTACCCGCCAGCTATTAAAATCAATAACCGGCTGATATCCTTCTTCTGTATAGCTTTTAATTTCAATTAATTCTTCTCTTTTTCTCATATTATCACTTTCCTGTTGAATTAATTTTTAACTCAAAACTACTTCTATTTTTAGTTCTTCTTCTCCGCTGTCAGCAATTAAACTGCGCTCAATAACTGCAGCTCTGCTTTTGTTTTCAAAACCTACAGCCTGACCATTAATTTTAACTTCCTGAACCTGATATTCAGCTGCTTCAAGCTGATTTGTATTTAAATAAGTAATATTTAAAAGTTTGTCAGCAAAAATAGTTTTCACTGCAGCTTCACCCTGATCATCAAAGTGAGATTTAAGTAATTTAGGATCAAGAATTAAATTACCCAGTTCACCCCTGACACCAAAAATCTGTGTTACTACTGTTAAAAGTAACCAGCTGGCACTACCTGTTAGATAGGGATACATTCCCCTTCCCCGCTGATTAATATACTCAGGAATACCGGGGTAAGTTCTGCTTGTATCAAAATCTCTGCAGTGCTGATAGATATAATCAATTACTTTGTGACCTGCCTCAGCAAAGCCCTGTTTATAGAGAGCGTTACTGTACATTACTGCCATATGGCTGAACATTGCTCCATTTTCTTTGTGGCCATAGGCAAAACCAAATAAGCGGCCCAGATTCGTCTTAAGTTCTTTAAAATCAGTATTTAGTCGATAACCGCCAACACTTAAATCTTTAAGATATTTATCGGCTGAATCCACAACCTGCTGAATTTGATCCTCATCTGCTGCACCTGCCATTACCGGAAATACCTGTCCGGTCAGAGTCATTCTAACTCCTTTAGGATGATCTCCTTCCAGGCGCTGACCGTCATCATCATAATAACCGTTATAAAATTTATCTCCGGCTTCTGTTTCAATCCATTCATTTTTATTTAAATGATCAAAAATAGACTGCCCTTTGCTTTCTAAGTCACTGATCAGATCAGTTAAAGTAATTTCTATTTTGCGGCCGCTAATTCCCTGCTTACAGGTGCGGCGATAATCACTTAAAACTTCCCTTTTATAGTCAACTGACTGATAATTAAAATCTCTTTCTATTGTATCGAGCAGAATACTCAGTTCTTCAGCTAGCTCAATCTTTTCAATTGATTTTTCTGCTGATAGGGCTTTTAAAAGTTCAGCCAGCTCAAGCAGGTTGCTGCCGTAAAGGGCCGTAAAGGCTACACTTTCGCCTCTGTTTTCCGCCATATCGAGGCCATCATTCCAGTCCCCATTCTTAAGCAGGAAGTTATTATGTTCTCCTACATCAAAAAAGTGAGTTAGGTGCTGAACCAGAAAATGCTCAATTACACTTCCCTGATAAATCTCATCATTTTTATCTTTAAGTTCACTGCCCGCTTCAAAATAACTCTGTTCTTTTAACAAAAATTCTAAATCTCCGCTCTGATCAATATATAATTTCGTTGTCAAAAGAGGCCAGGCACCGTGATCCATCCAGACTCTTTTGATATCATTTCGATCAGCCTTAAATTCTCCCGGCTCTGATCCGATTATAGTTGCATTACTGCCGTCAATTCGAACTCCAGAAAAGTTATTGTATAATAAATCGCTTACCGGCTCCGGCTCCATTAAAAGCAGTGCCAGACAGTCCTGCCATAAATCTCTCCAGCCGCGTCCACCGCGTCCATAGTCATGACTGGGTAAAAAAGAACAGCCGTAAATTCTTCGTAAAATAGGCTGCAGGGTTACCCACTTCATCCACTGGTCAAATTCCTGATCGGCAGAGTCAAAGTCAACTACAGCAAGTTTTTGCTGCCAGTAATCCCTGTTTTCTGTCAGGTATTTCTCAAATTTATCTCCGCTGCAGTATTTAGCTGCCAGCTGATCAAAATCAATATCTTCTTCTGCAATAGCTACTGCTAAAACATAGGAAATCTCTTCCCCCGCTTTAAGAGTAACTTCATCAAACCTTAAAGCACCAACTGTTTCATAGCCATCTATTTCTTCTCCGGCTGCCAGATAATTATCCAGACTCTTTACAACAGCTTCCGGCCACTCTAAATTACCACCATCACCAATATAATCTTCCAGCACTGGAAAAAATCCTGCTGGAGCTTTTCCATTTTCATCTCCACCTAAAACAGCATAAGAAACTTCGTTCTGCTTATGTCCCCGCTCATCAAAAGAAAGAGTCGGTTTAACAACAACTCCACTTTCTATAGTCTTAGTTCTGTGTAAAAGTGAAGTTACATGGCGGTGATCTCTTAAGTTATCAGCTGAACGTCCGTAAATTGGTACTGCCGCTGTTGGCTCAATTTTTAATTCCTCGGCACCAGTATTTTTAATCTTAACCCGCATCAATTCTACTGTATCCGAATTAGTAGGAACAAAATTTGTGATCTCTGACTGCACATTTAATTTCGAGTTTGATCTGGTAATTTTATGCCAGAGCAGACCCGCTTCCAGCTCAACATCCTCTTCAGCTTCATCACTAAATTGGTTTGAGAATTGAGCGGCAGAATTACCTGCAGCTGACCAGACATGCTGGTCATTAATTTTTAACCAGAAGTTTCTGGCAGATTTGGTATTGTGCAGGTCCTCTAAAGATACCGGTCTCATTGCAAAGGTGTTCTGCCCCGTCTTGATGTCTCCGTGCAGACGTGGTGTGATTGCCGACATCATTTCTGCTTCATTTGCCAGGGGAAAATATAAGTAAGTGCTCTGGTCAATATTTTCAACTTTAAATTCTCCATTGTCACCGATAAATTTCCATTTATCCAGTTTTCTCATTTTTAAACCCTACCTTTATAAAAATATTATCTTAACTTAAGACTCTTTTTATCCTATCATCCAAACTTCTATGATTTGTGTTATTAACTAAATTCTTTTCGGGAATGCTCCCAAATTTATTAAAAATATAATTTTACTTTTTTGCAGTAAAATTATATATTATTCCATATTAATTTAATTTTTTAGTAGAAGCTCTTTCTATTAATTCCATCTGAAAGATTAAATCTTCAGAATGAGAGTTATTAATCTCATTTTCTAATTTATTAATTAACTTCTCCATACCCTGATATCCCATCTCAAAAGCTGGTTGAGATAGAGTAGTTATTGGTGGATCCATTAGGGCGGCCATTTCTATGCCATCTATTCCAATAATAGAAATATCTTCTGGAACTCTCAATCCCATATTCTTTAAAGCTTTAAGCCCCCCAATCGCCATCATATCTGAGGAATAAAAAATAGCAGTTATCTCTGAATGTTCAGTTATTAATTTTTTCGTTACCTGATATGCTTTTTTACGAGCAAAAAAACCAGGATAAATAATTTTTTCTTTAATTCCAGCTTCGGAAAGCGCTTTCTCATAACCTGCCACTCTGTCCCTGGATGCATGGGAAGAAGCAATATCCTCTCCCTTAATATGGGCAATTTTGGTGTGACCCAGATCTATTAAGTGCTTTGTTGCCCGATATCCAGCATCGAAATTATCAGAATTCAGTTTTGGAATATTTTCATTTTTTATCTTTCTATCAACTACTACAATATCCAAATTATTACTTGCCAGATTATCTAAATAATTATCCAGCTTTTCTTCACTTCCACCACTGATCATTAAAATGCCATCAACCCTACCTTCTTCAAACATCTGAATACATTTTAACTCTTCCTCAACTACCCAGTGACTGTTGGCTAGCATCATATTATAATTAGCTTCCATAGCCTTTTTTTCTGCCCCTTTTACAAACATTGCAAAAAAGGGATCTGTAATATCGGAAATTACAAGGCCAATCGTATGTGTTTTTTTACTGGCAAGACCTTTGGCAGAACTATTTGGTTTATAATTTAAATCTTTAATCACCTGCGCGACTTTTTCGCGTGTTGAGGCTTTAACCCCAGCTTTATCGTTGATTACTCTGGAAACAGTACTTTTTGAAACTCCAGCTAATTCTGCAATTTTATAAATATCAATATTTTTATTTTTCATTTGTAACCTCACTTCTCAACTAAAAGGATTTAGTTAATAGCCGGGAGCGATCCCAAAAACTAATATTAGTATAGTATATGGTATTTATTTTGTCAAACGAATTTTCTAACAATTGAGAAAAAAACATTTTTTAAAAATATTTTTGTTCCCTGATTTCTCTTAATTTAAGCCAATTTATATTGTGCTTTACCTTCTTTTTTAGATTGATATAAAATATCATCAACCCTTTTAAAAAGTGTCTTGACCTGATCTCCCTTTTGCAATCTACTTAAACCAGCACTAACAGTTATTTTAATTCCCCGTTCATCACCCAGATCTTCAATTTCTTTATAATATTTGTCAAGTAAGCTCTGAGCTTCTATTTCACTTTTATAGCAGATTACGGCAAATTCATCTCCACCCCAGCGAGAAATCATGCTCTGGGCAGGCATTATTTTTTCCAATTTATCAGCAAGTGTAACCAGCACTTCATCTCCAATATCATGACCAAAATTATCATTGATATCTTTAAAATTATCTATATCAAATAAAATTAATGTAATACTTTTTTTCAAATGCAGCTGCTCTTTGAAAATATTTCTAATTTCCCGATCAAATGCTCGCCTATTATATTTTTGAGTTAGTGAGTCACGATTAGCCAGATTTTTCAACTTTTTGTTAGCCAGTCTTAACTTTTTAGTTGAAAGTCCCAGCTTACTTTTCTCCTGATTATAAGCATTAGCAAACTGCAGCAGCAAAAGATAGGAAGCTGATAATACAATTGGAGTCTGAATCAATTTATCAAAAAATTGAGCCTCTTCACTATGAGTGATTAAAAGTTCGGGAAAATAATGTGAAAGTGTAAACATTAGCATAAATACTGAAATCAGACTAAAAACTAGATTGTTTCTAAGTTCTTGTTTCTTAAACAAAAAGGTAATTGAAATTAAAATAAGGAATATATAAGAAAGACTGTTATTCTTACTTCCTCCTGACTGAAACCAGGAAAATGGTAGAAAAAGAAAAATTAAAAAGAGATAATAGCTTAGTTTTAATTTAAAAATATTAAATGATTCTTTTTTAATAAAGCTCAGAATTAAAAATGAGAGTCCAGCCATAATCATCCATTTGAAATTTATTATCAGACTGAAACCAATTAAAGAATTAATAACTATGTTCAGCAGAGAAATAATTAAGCCAAACAATAAGATGATCTTAAATATCTTATTTTCAAGACTTTCTCTTGTTAAAGGTGCTTTCTCCATAACTATTACTCCCTCTGTCAACTATTTATTATAAGTTAATTAAGATTAGTTACTAATTTTTTTAATTATATCATAATACATAAAAAAATGACAGCTTCAGAAGAAACTGCCATTCAAAAAATAAAGTTCTTATAATCTAATTTCAACTTCTTTTTCTAACGCTGATAGCTTTAAAATATTAGCTTCTATTTCTGCTTCTGCTCCATTTACAGCTTTAAATTCATTAAAGTCGTAAATTTTTATTTTTAGATTTTCAGCTAATTTAGAGATTCTAATTATTATTCTATCTTTTTCTTTACTGGCTTCAACTTTTAGAGCTATTTTACCGTGAATATCTGGAATTTCGACTTCGGCCTTTCTATTATTTTGCAGCTGATAAAGCCTCAAAGTTAAGTCATTTTGATAGTTATATTCTGCCTTATCATTTCTGCTTCCCACCGGAAGGATAGTATTTTCTCTGACATAAAGAGGTAGTGAATTATAATCATATTTTTCCTGATACCAGCGGCCACCTTCTTTAACCTCTCCCGTAAGGTAATGAGTCCAGCTTCCCGCTGGCAAATAATATTCGGCGCTGCCAGCTTTGTTAAAAATAGGGGCCACCAGTAATGAATCCCCCAGCATATACTGCATATCAAGATATTTGACAGCTGGATCTCTTTCGAATTCCAGCACCATAGGTCTCATTACCGGAATCCCAGTTTCTTTAGCCTTTACTGACATTGAATAAAGATAAGGCATCAGAGTCATTTTTAATTTAGTAAATTTCTTTAAAATTTCAACTGATTCCTCGTCAAAATTCCAGGGAACTCTATAAGACTCAGAACCATGCAGGCGGCTGTGGGTAGAAAGTAGACCAAATTGCACCCAGCGCTTATATAAATCCGGACTGGTTGTCCTTTCAAAACCACCAATATCATGGGACCAGAACGAAAATCCTGACATGGCAAAAGATAATCCTCCTCTTAAAGTCTCTGCCATCGAAGCATAGCTGGCTGTGCTATCTCCTCCCCAGTGAACAGGAAACTGCTGACCACCAGCTGTAGCACTACGGGCAAATAAAACAGCTTCTTCTTTTCCTTTAACTTCTTCTAAAACTTCAAAAACAGCCCTATTATATAAGTGAGTATAATAATTATGCATTGCTTCTGGTTTGGAACCATCATAATACTCTACATCTACCGGGATTCTTTCACCAAAATCAGTTTTAAAGCAATCCACTCCCATATCAAGTAAATGTTTTAAATTCCCCTGAAACCATTCGGCAGCTTCCTGATTGGTGAAATCAACCAGAGCCATCCCGGGCTGCCAATTATCAATCTGTTTAACACCCTTTCCATCTTTTCGGCTCAATAAATAACCATATTCTTGTGCTTCTTTAAACATTTCTGTTCCCTGGGCAAGGTAGGGATTAATCCAGACTGAAATTTTTAATCCTTTTTCGTGATAGCGTTTAAGCATTGGTTCCGGATCAGGGAAAATTCTCTGATCCCACTCTAAATTTGTCCAGTTCAGCTCTTCCATCCAAAAACAGTCAAAATGGAATACATCCAGGGGAATATCTCTATCTCTCATCCCCTGGATAAAGGAGGTCGTTGTTTCTTCATCATAATCAGTAGTAAAAGAAGTAGAAAGCCAGAGTCCAAATGACCAGGCAGGCGGTAAAGCTGGTCTGCCGGTTAAAGCTGTATAATTGCTCAGAACTTCTTTGTTATTTTTACCGTAGATAAATTGATATCTCAGCTCTTCTCCCGGAACAGAAAAACCTACATATTCAACTTTTTCACTTGCTACTTCAAAAGAAACATTATCTGCGTGATCAACTAAAACTCCATATCCACGACTGGTCATATAAAAAGGAATACTTTTGTATGCTACCTGCGAAGAAGTTCCTCCATCCTCATTCCAGGTTTCTACTACCTGACCGTTTTTGACAAAAGCAGTAAAGCGTTCTCCCAGTCCATATACACATTCACCAGGAGCCAGGGATAATTCTGTCAGCATATAAGGATCATAATCTGCCTTCAGATAGTTGTCTCCGGGCAGCATTGAAGAAATTTCCCTATCGTAGCGCATATAACCTAAATTTCTAAAGCCACAGGAAGTTAATATTTCTCCTTCAGCTTCAAACTGATAATTCCAATGCTCTCGATCAATTCTTATGGTTATTTCATTGACTTTCATTAAAGCTTCTTTTTCATTGATTTCTACTTCTACAGGCTGAGGGTCAGTATTTTTATCAAATTCGACATCCTTTACTTCATAACCCTGATGATGATAGCTTCTAACACTAATAATATTTTTAGCAGTAGAGGTAAATTCTACAGTTATTGTCCCCACATTAAGAGCATCAGCTCGTGACTCAATTTTTTTCTCAGGGGCAACCACCCGCATACCATTTTTTATTTTTTCAATCTTATAGGCCTGAGCGGCATAAACTGGATTTGATCTCTCACTTCTGTGCCAGTATCCTTCTGTAAATTTCATTTTCTGCCTCCATTTCTAAGTTAATATTGCCATTTTTATAATTAACTAAGATTATCTACTAAACTTAACTATCAAACTAAAAAACAAGATCTAAATAATTTTTTCTAAAATTTTTCTATTATTTAAATGCACCAGCTGAGAGGCCCTGCACAATTCTTTTCTGCAGTACAATAAAAATAATTATTAATGGCAGTGCAGTCAGTGAGGCAAAAGACATTACACTATTCCACTGAATGGCCTGGGAACCCATAAAGTTATATAAGCCTACAGTTGCCGGCTGCATATGTTCCTGATTCATCATTGAAAGTGCATAAATAAAATCTCCAAAGGCAAAAATGAAAGAAAATACTGAAACTACTACCATTCCACTTTTAGCAACAGGAAAAGTAATTTTAATTACAGTCTGAAATCTGGTGCAGCCATCAATCATAGCAGCTTCTTCAAGGTCTTTCGGCACCTGTAAAAATATAGTTCTCAGCATGATTACAGCAAAAGGTACTGCCAGGGTTGAATTTGCCAGAATCACTGCTAGATAAGTATTTGTCAACCCCATATTGTAAAAAATTATAAATAAAGGAGTTGCCATTAAAACTGGTGGTAACATCTGGGCCACCAGGAAAAACAGCAAAATCCAATTAGCCCAGCGAGCTTTTAGCCTTGCAATTGCATAAGCACCAAAAGAAGCAACAATCATTGTAAAAATCATAGAAGAACCAGCAATTATAAAACTATTTCTCAAATATCTTAAGACTCCTGCTGCAAAAACTCTCTGCAGAGGCTCAAATGTTATGTTTGTCGGTATCAGTTTTGGCGGATATTCAAACAAATCCTGTGGAGGTTTAAAACCCGAAACAAACATCCAGTACAGGGGAGCAAAATAAAGTATTAAAATTAAAATTGCAATCACTGAATAGAGATATTTATTATTCATTAATTTTTTCATTATTAATCTTCCTTCCCTGCTATATAATTAATATAAACGATTGAAAACACAAGCATAATTAAAAACATTAAATTGGCAACTACCGCTCCCTGACTAAAGTTGAAAAAGTCAAAAGAAAGTTGATAGGACCAGGTTGGCAGTACATTAGTAGCATTTACAGGCCCTCCACCTGTCATAACCCAGATAAGAGCAAAAACTTTAAAAGTATAAATAATTCCCAGCATCAGAGTAGCAGAAATTGTCTGTCTGAGCATCGGAATAGTCAGAAAAAATAACTTTTGAAACCAGTTGGCTCCATCAATTTCTGCCGCCTCAAAAACAGTCTGGGGCAGACCAGTTAAACCACCGATTAAAAGCATCATATTAAAGGGGATCCCCAGCCAGATATTTGCAATTAAGATTCCGATCATTGCCATATCAGGATTAGTAAGCCAGCTAATATTATTAGTCAGCAGATGAAATTGAGAAAGAAAATAATTAATTAGACCAAAATCAGTATTTAATAACCACTTCCAGACAGTACCCACAACCACTGGTGGTATAACCCAGCCAACTACAATAAAACCTCTGACAAAATTATTTAAAGGAAAATTTTTAACTAAAAACATAGCTAACGCAAAACCAATTATAAACTGAAAAAAAACACTTCCCAGAGTAAAAATTACTGAATTTTTAAAAACTACCAGGAAAGTGGAATCAGTAATTATATTAATATAGTTTTCTAAACCAACAAATTCTTTGTCCGGTCTGGCTAAAGTCATTACATTTACATCCTGAAGACTTATAATAAAGTTATAGATAATTGGATAGGCTGTAAATATACCCATAAAAATAATAGAGGGTGCTAAAAAAACATATAAATAACCTTTTTTACGCATCCAATTTTTAAAATTCATTTAGACTCTACTCCTTCCTTTTTCTAAATTAGGCCCTGGTACAAATCCAGGGCCCTGATATGATATTTTATTCAAGTATTGATTTTAGATTTTCTGCAGCCTCTGCTAATGCTTCTTCTGGAGTTGCCTGACCGGTTAATGCTTTCTGCATTGCTATCTGAATCTCGTTTGAAATCTGCGGCCATTTTGGATGTGGACCTCTTGCTTTAGCATATTCCAATTGTTCTAGGAACTTACTCTGAACTGGATCATCTGTCCAGTAGGTTGACTCTTCTGCCACATCACTTCTGGAAGGTAATCTACCACCTTCAATATACATTTGCTCGACAAAATCCCTACGCTGAGTCCACTTAATAAACTCCCAGGCTTCTTCGACATGTTTAGCACCACTCATAATGGCAAAGTTTTCTCCACCAAGCGCAGATGCTCTAATCCCAACATCTTCTTTATAAGGAAGTAGTGCAACACCCCAATCAAAATCTACATCTTCCAGCTGACCTAAATCCCAGGGACCTGTCATTGTCATTGCAGCATTCTGACTGGCAAAAACTCCCATGGCACTGGATTGATCAAAGTTAATTGATTCAGGAGTCATCCAGCCATTTTGATACATATCAGCTAATAATCTTAAACCATCTGCTGCTTCTGGAGTATCAAGACTATAAATATCTGCTCCGGCCATCTGTAAATAAGGCAGGAACTGAAATACTCCATCTTCTGCTTTGCGGGCACACATTGATAGTCCTCTTACATTTGCTTCTTTATCAGTCAACTTTTCTGCATACTCTCTAAAGTCTGCCCAGGTTTCTGGTGGCCCTTCTAAACCGGCTGCTTTTACCATATCTTTATTATAGAATAAGACAATTGTATTACTATTTTGTGGTATTCCGTAGTTGCGGCCTTCATACATTGTTGAATTCCAGGGACCATCAAAATAGAGGTCTGCCTGTCCCCAATCCTCAACATATTCAGTAATATCTGCAAAAGCACCCATAGCAGCATATTGAGCATGGTCAGGATTATCAACAAAAATAATATCCGGGACTGTATTGGTTGTAATCGCTTTAGTTACCTCACGCTTAAAATCTGCAAATGGTATATATCTGTGTTCAATTTTTATATCTTCATGGCTTCCATTCCACTTATCAACAGCCCAACGCAGGGCATTTGTTCCTGGAGCAAAATAGTGCCAGACAGTAACAGTTGTCTGAGCCATTACAGCTGTAGAAATACTCAGAACCAATAATATTGAAATTAAACTAACTAATAAAACTGAACGTTTTTGCATTTTTTTACCTCCTAGAATTTTTTAACTTATTATCAGAGCCAACTGTAACTACATTTTCACCTCCTATTTTATTATTCTAAATTATAGCCAGTACTTTACTATAAGAATTATTCTTTTATCGGTAAATCTGCATCATTTTTCAAAAATAATGGAATAGTATCCAATTCCGCCTTAACTGTTACCACCTGGCCACCTTTAAATTCTTCTTCGCTCCAGGCATTTTTCCAGACTGCTCCTTCAGGTAAATATACCTGACGCTGATATTTTTCTTCTTCAATAACAGGTGCTACCAGAAGATCAGGGCCAAAGAGATACTGATCATCAATATCCCAGCTTCTCTGATCATCAGGAAAATCATAAAAAAGCGGTCTAATAACCGGGGTTCCATCCCTGTGGGCTGCTTCCATCTGTTCAGCAATATATGGTTTGATTCTTTCTCTTAGGAAAAGGTATTTTTTCATAATTTCAAAATACTTTTCACCATAACTCCAGACCTCATTTTCGGCTCCACTTCCCAGCTTTCCAATGCCTGAGATCATATCATTTTCAAAGTCACTGCCTGGCATCCGATAGCCGTGCAGTCTAAAGACCGGACTAAAACAGCCAAATTCAAACCAGCGGATCAGCAGTTTTTTAAAGTCTTCGTCATTTATATTTGCTCCCTGAAATCCACCGATATCAGTAGTTACCCAGGGAATACCGGCAATTCCCATTGAAAGACCTGCCCGCAGCTGACGCTGCAGTGAATTAAAAGTAGAGTCAATATCTCCAGACCAGACTAAAGCTCCATAACGCTGACTTCCAGCCCAGGCACAGCGGAGCAGATTAAGCGGGTTTTCCATTCCCTCTGCTCTCATTCCATCATAAAAGGTTTTGGCATATTTAACAGGATAAATATTGCCAACTTCAAGATTTGAGCCCAGATAATAGCGGTAATTATCAAAATCATATTCTGTATATTCGGGTTCTGCTTCATCAAGCCAGAAGATATTTACACCTTTGTCCCAGTAATTTTGCTTAATTTTATTCCAGACAAATTTTCTTGCTTCAGGATTTGTAGGATCAAAAAACACTTCCTGACCAAACATCTGCATGGTAACTCTAACCCCACGCTCTGTTCTAACTAAATATCCTTTTTCCATCATTTCAGCAAAATTTTCACTTCTATAATCAACAGTTGGCCAGACAGAAACCATCACTTTGATCCCCATTTCTTCTAATTCTTCAATCATTGCTTCGGGATCAGGCCAGCAGTCAGGATCAAATTTATATTCTCCCTGCTGAGTCCAGTGGAAAAAGTCAACAACAATTACATCCATCGGCAGACCTAAATCTTTATGTTTGCGGGCGACCTCCATAACTTCTTCCTGAGTGCGGTATCTCAGCTTACACTGCCAGAACCCCATTCCATAATCAGGCATCATCGGCACTTTACCGCTTACATCTGCATAATTTTCTTCAATTTCAGCTGGTGTATCACCGGCAGTTATCCAGTAATCTACCTGTTTGGTGCTTTTGGCCAGCCACTCTGTTCCATTCTTGGCAAAGGTAACAGAACCAATTGCTGGATTGTTCCAGAGAAAACCATAACCTTTATTTGAAAGCATAAAAGGGACTGAGGCCTGTGAGTTGCGGTGAGCTAACTCAAGGGTACAGCCTTTTTGATTCAAATAGTTATGCTGGTACTGTCCCATTCCATAAATTTTTTCGTTATCATCAGCTTTAAAGCGGAAAACTGCCCGATAGTTTTCTCCTTCTACAGCCTTCATTTCCCGGCCGCTTATTTCCAGAGACATACTTGGATCATCTTTGCGCCGCTGCCAGTTTTCCTGAACTAAAGTTTCTCCTTTTTGATTTTTAAAAGTTAAAACTCCGGCTGAATTAAAAATCGCTGTTATTTTCCCATTGCTTATTCTGGCATAGTTTTTATCTTCTTCAAGATTCATCTCTAATAGTTCATCTTTATTTGCTTTAGCATTTTCTACAATTTCGATTTCTACTTCAGCTGATTTTTGTGGAAGTAGAGCCCAGTCATTCTCGGTAAAATCACTGTTATGAGTAACTCGAACTCTCAGCGAATCTTTACCCCAGGCTTCAACCATTACTTTTTCGTTGTCATATAAGTATAATAGTTTATCTCCTTCTTGCTTGAACATTGCGCTCCCCCTTTTTTGAATTGCTTATATTTTCAGAATTTTTAACTCAAAAACCCCCCTTTCTGAGTGGTTTTTTATAATAAATAATTAATCTCATATTACTCGTTTTTAATAATTATTTTAATTAATTAGAATTTAACCAGACAGCCATTTCTCCTTCTCCTCTGTTGTTCCAGCTGTAATAGGGTACAGCTTTAACTTCAACTTCTCTGCTTCCAGGTTTTTGGGTGCTGTAAAGATCTCCTTCCCAGCCTAAACTATCTACTTTTTTAGCCCTGGTTTTTATGGTAGTTACTCCCCCCAGCAGGTCTTTTTCAAATTCAGCTTTTAATTTTGCCTCTCTTGCAAATGTTAAAGCAGCTAAATTTTTACCGTTATCCACTTCTTCAAAAGTATAAACTATAGGACCTCTCTGAAGTGCAGCTTTATTAAGATCTTCTTTTATTTCGGGATTAGCATAAACTTTTTCAACTGGCATTTTGAGAATTAATTTTAGCTTATCATTCTGCCAGCTCCGCTTTAATCTCAGATATCCATCCTCCAGATGTTCTGTTATATTAATATTTTTCCCATTAAGCTGTAAGGCTGCTTTTCTGCACCAGCCGGGAATTCTTAAAGCTAAAGTAAATTCTGCCGCTTGTTCTGCTTTAAGCTCTATCTCTACCTCTTCCTCCCAGGGATAATTAGTATTTTGAATAATTTCTATTTCCTGACCACCAAATTCCACCTTAGCTTGACTGTCACTATAAAGATTAACATAAAGTTCTTCCTCATTTTGAGAATATATATAGCTGCCAATTGAAGTCAGGAGGCGGGCCAGATTTGGAGGACAGCAGGCACAGCCAAACCATTTCTGCCTTACAGTCTTAACATGGCGGTGATCATTCCTATTTTTAGCTACCTCAGGTTTTACTTCAAGAGGATTAACATAAAAGAATCTCCTGCCATCTTCTGACATCCCACTTAAAGCGCCATTATATAGGGCGCGCTCCATTACATCTGCATATTCACCCTTTTTTTCTAAATGCAGCATTCTCTGAGCAAAAAAGACTAATGCCACTGCTGCACAGGTTTCTGTATAAGCTGTATCATTGGGCAGATCATAATCAATAGTAAAGGCCTCTCCGTGAACTGTTGAACCAGTTCCCCCTGTAATATACATCTGCTTTTTAGTGGTATTACTCCATAGCCTTCTGCAAGCTTCAATTAAACTCTGATCTCCACTTACTCTGGCAGTATCTGCCATTCCGCTGTACATATAGAGTGCTCTGACTGCATGACCGGCTGCAGCATTTTGCTCTCTAACCGGAGCATGTGCCTGATAATATTCGCGTTCTGTATTCTGCTTAAAATCAGGCCAGTGGTTTACTTTTCCTCGCTCTTCCCACTCTTTTTCAAAGTAAAATGGTTCTTGACCTCTCTGATCAATAAAATATTTGGCTAAATCTCTGTATCTTTCTTCACCAGTAACATTAAATAATTTAATTAATGCCAGCTCGATTTCCTGGTGGCCGGGATAACCCTTTAGTTTATCAGCTTCCAGACCGAATATGCTGTCAATTAAATCAGCATTTTTCTGCATTATCTTCAGCAGCTTATCTTTCCCGGTTGCTTTATAATAGGCTACTGCAGCTTCAATCAGATGACCGGCACAGTAGAGTTCATGACATTCAGCCAGATTCTTCCACTTCATCTCAGGCTCTTTAACAATAAAATATGTATTTAAATAACCATCATCCTGCTGGGCCTCTCCAATCAGATCAATAACTTCGTCTGCTCTCTTTTCCAGCTCAGGATCAGGATTAACTGTCAGCTGATAGGCAACTGCTTCCAGCCATTTTGCCACATCACTGTCCTGAAAAACCATCCCGTGAAATTCACCTTCCGAACGGCCAGCCGCAATTCTAAAATTCTCAATTGCATGGCTGGGTTCAGTATCAGGAAGCTCATCATTTAAAGCCTGCCACTGATAGGGAATTACTTCTTTCCGCACCAGCTTATTTTTCTGAGCCAACAATCCTGATATTAATTTTACTCTTTTTAAATCAACTGCTTTTAAATTTTTTTTGCTCATTCTATACTCCTTTCTTCTATTTCGAAACACAAAAACACTTTAAACTTTTATTGTTGAATCCCTAAGCATAAGTTTGGTGGGCACAGTAATTTTAACAGGATAAGTTCTTTCATTACCATTTAATTTATTAAATAATAAATTTGCTGCCTCTTTACCCATTTCAACTTTTCTGACCTTCATAGTTGTTAAAGCTGGTTTTATCTGCTTAAAATGAGTTACGTGTGTCAATATACTCAAATAGAAATGAGTTACGTGTTTCAAAATACTTAAAAATTTATAAATAATGATAATCATTATAATATTTCAGATTTTCTCTCATCACAACTTCCAGTCTGGTTATATATTCTGATTTCTCTATTTCTCTATCTTCTGCCAGCATCTCAAAAAGAATTCGAACCGGAAAATAACCCTGGCTGTAGGGTTCCTGACAGATTACTGCTTCAATTACATCTTCATTAATAAAAGGAATAAATTTATCAAAAAGATCAAAGCCAATTACATTTATCTGATCTTTTTTGCCCATTTCCTTAACTACTTTGGCAACCAAATATAAACTCTGATTTACTACATAAAATGCTTTAAGATCTGGATTATCTTCAATAATTTTTTTAATGTAATCAATATCTTTATCAGTATAGGAATCACTAATGCCAAAGTGATCATAAATAGTATAAGGACCAATTATTTTGTGAATAGAACTTTCTTTTAAAATACTATAAAAACCTTCAACCCGTTTTTTACCAACTAAATCATCTTCATTACTAATAATTGCTATCTTGCCCGGTTTAGAAGTTATTTTTTCAATTATTTCTCCCGAAATTCTCCCTGCTTTAAAATAATCACAGCCAAAATAAAATAGGCGCTTACTCTCAGGTGCATCACGATTAAAGGTTACTACAGGAAGATCCTGCTCAATAAATTCATTAATTAACTCAGTTAAATTTTTGGGATTCCAGGGAGCTACAATCAATCCATCTATTTCGGTTTGCATTTGCTTAATCTGTTTTTCCTGTTCTTCAGCTGAACCGGCCTCTTTAATAATTAAATTAAGTCCATATGCCTGCAACTCATTATAAACATCATTAATACCTTTTCTAATCTGAGCTGCAAAATTCTCAGGAAGATAATAAGAAATCCCAATTGTACAACTTGTTCTTTTAGAAAGATGTTTTGCTGCCCGATTGGGCTTATAATTTATTTTTTCTATATAATCTAAAATTTTTCTCTTAGTTTCGGGAGCTACACTCCCTCTATTATTTATTACTCTATCTATGGTGCTGCGAGATAAATTGAGTTTTTCTGCTATATCTGAAATGGTTATATTTTTCATTTTCATAAATATCAGCCTTTCCTAAATGAAACACGTATCTCATTATTTATATTCACCATAAAAAGACAAATTCCTTCTTAAATTAAGGAATTTGTCTAATTTTTTTGAATTAAATAGCCTTTTCCTCTTTCCACTTACCTCTTTTAAACCAGACAGCACCAATAATTGCACTTAAGAAATTGGAAAGAAACATTCCCCACCAGATACCACTGGTTCCAAACTGAAAATATTCGGATAAAAGTCTGGCTAGAGGAACTCTAAAACCCCAGAGAGCAACCACTGCCAGTACCATTGCTGCCACTGTATTACCTGCTCCTCTAAATGAGCCCCCAATTACTATTCTAACTCCTAAGAAGCCAAAAGATAAACCTACAATTTTGAGAAACGCAACTCCAATTTTAACTACTTCTGGATTATTATTAAATACTGAAATGATTTGAGCCGGAAAAAATTGAGTAATTAAAATTAATGCTGTCATTAGTCCAAAAGTTAGACCAACAGATGTCCAGGCAATCTTTTCAGCCCTATCGGCGTTATCAGCACCCATTGTCTGCCCTACCATAGTTGTAGTGGCCATGGAGAGTCCCCGCATCGGCATCATTACTACCGATAAAATCCTGTTTCCAATTCCATAAGCAGCAACCGCCAGAGTTCCAAACTCAGATACTATACCCATTAAAAAAGTCATTCCCAGAGCAATAATTGACTGCTCTGCTGCCGAAGGTGTTCCCAATTTTATGATCTTTTTTTGAACTTCAAAATCAGGAACTAAATTTTTGGCCCGGAGTTTAATACCTTTTTTACCTTCAAATAATAGATAGACTCCATAAAGGCCGGCTAAGGCTCTTGATAAAACTGTAGCTATTGCTGCACCGCGCACTCCCATCTGGGGAAAAAATCCCCATCCTAGAATTATAAAGGGATCAAGAATTATATTGAAAACAGTTGAAAAAATCATCATTTTCATAGGAGTTTTTGTATCTCCAACTCCCCTTAAAAGCGCTGTAAAAACAAAAAAGATAAACATAAACGAAACACCGGCAAAAATAATATCCAGATAGGAAACTGCATCAGCCATAATATTTGCAGGCGCTCCTATCCAGCCGAGAATTGTTCTATCAAAAATAAATCCAGTTGTTCCAAATATAATTGATAGAAAAATTACAAGAGTAAAAATTTGACCGGCTACATGATCAGCCATTTCCTTATCATCAGAGCCGGTATACTGAGCTACTAAGGTAGTCCCTGCAATAGTCATTCCACCACCGATTGAAATTAATAAAAAAACTAAGGGAAAACCTACAGAAATAGCTGCTACCGAATCCGCTCCCAGTTTTCCGACCCAGAATGTATCTGCCAGGTTATAAAGCACCTGCATTGTATTACCAACCATAATTGGCCAGGATAACTTAAAGAGTGTTTTAGGTATTGAACCATTTAAAATTGCTTCTCTATTATTTGTTTTATTCTGTTTTACTTTTTTCATAATATATCACCTGTCTTATATTCTTATTAAAGTCAATAAAATATTTTAAGCTCTGTTTTCCAGACCCTTATTATCTCTAAAAACTACCAAGGCAAGAATTAAAACTGCTGCAGAAGCCAGGACTATTCCTACTTTAAACATTACTGACATTCCAAAATTATCAATTAAATAGCCACCTAAAAGACTGCCAATAATACCCGCTGCTCCAAAAGCAGACATCATAGCAATGCTCTGAGCTGTTGTCTTTAGTGCTGCTGGTGCTACCAGTTTTACATAATAGCGAACTGTTACCAGAAAAACTCCAAAGGAAAGCGACTGCAGCATCCCAAAAAATAAGAAGTAAACTGGAGAACTGGCTAAAGCAGCAATTATAAATCTAATTAAATAAAAGAAAGCTGAAAATAAAAGTAATGAGTTGGTTTTATACTTTTCTAAAAAATATTTAGCCACAAAAAAAATAGGGGCCTCACTTAAAGCATTAAAAAAGAGAGTATATCCTAAATCCGTAGAATTACCACCAACAGATTTAATAATCGGTGCCAGATAGACAAAAAGCATCTGGTTTGGAATAAAGATTAGCAAAGTAATTAAAAGAATAAAAATATAATCGGGATTTTTAAACAGCCGCAAGATATTCTTTTCATTAACTTCAGCTGGAGTCTCCTTAGCTGCTTCCAAATTTAATTTTTTAGCCTCAGATTCTTTTTGCGAATTTTTTATTGAATTATCATCTTTTTGATTAAGACCACTATAACTTTTATCTTTAATACTCAAAGCAATTAAAATTACTATAAAAACAACTACTCCATAACTTAAAAAATGAATGCGCCAGCCAAATCGTTCTATTATCTGACCAAAAACTGTTACAATGATTGCAAAACCAATCGAACCCCAGGCCCTCATAAAACCATAATTATGAGCAGTATGAGCAGAAGTTTCTAAAATCCAGCTATCTAAAACTGACTGCTGAGGCTCCCAGAGAAAACCAACTACTCCTATAGAAATTGCAAGCATAAAATCACCATAAAAAGTTAGAGGGGTTACAAAAACCGCCATTAAAAACATGGAAATCAAAAAAACAATTTTTCTGCTTTCCAGACGGTCACATAAATATCCAACAATTGGAGGGCCAATTAAACCCATAAAGGTCCTAATCGACATCAGAGTTCCAATTCTCATATTGCTGTAACCTAAATCTGTTAGATAATAAACTAAATAAGCACCGTAGATGGCCCAGGTGCTCCAGAAGAAAAATTGCAGAAATGAAAATTCTGCAATTATTTTATAGGAATCATTTGCTTTGATTTTTCTAATCAAGTTATTCAACATCTTTTAGGTACCGGGCACTTAATAGATTATGTGAACCCAATATCTCCTTTCCAGTATTAATTTAAGTTTTTAATAAATACACCTTACTTATATAATACTAGAGAATTATTAAAATACCTTTAATAAATCCAAAATAATTATAAATTAAATTAATTATAAATTATAAATATTTTATATACTCCAATCATCAAAAAATCATCAAAATAAATTCATTTTCTAAACTTAAATTATTATATTATTTAATGTTCTAAAGCTTAATAGTTCTAATTATTTGTTCACTTAAATTAGCTAAAAGCTCGGGGCTTCTTTCTACAATTTCTTTTAAATCAGCCGGTCGATCAATAATAGAAAAATAAGATTTAATTCCGTGTTCTAAAACTTTTTCTACTCCATCTCCTAAGGTCCCAGCTACAGCAACAACTGGAATCCCTTTTTTAGCTGCAGTTCTAGAAACCCCAACAGGAGTTTTGCCATAAATACTTTGACCATCCAACATTCCTTCTCCTGTAAGCACTAAGTCTACTCCTTTTAATTTGCTCTCAAAATCAATAATATCAAGGATAATATTTACTCCTGCTTTTAGTTCTGCATCTAAAAAAACTACAAGCCCTGCTCCCAGGCCACCAGCTGCTCCAGCTCCCGAAATCTGATTTGGATCTTTATTTAATTCCTTAATTGCAATTTGATTAAAATAACGTAAATTTTGATCAAGTTTTTCCACCATCTCTTTATCTGCTCCTTTCTGCGGAGCATAAACATAGGCGGCGCCATTTTCACCGAAAAGTGGATTATCTACATCACAGGCCACCAGGATTTCGATATCATCTAATCTGGAATCTAAATTTTCTAAATTAATCTCTGCTATCTGATCTAAATTGCCGCCGCCAAAGCCAATTTCTTTACCCTGGGCATCCAAGATTTCTGCTCCTAAAGCCTGGGCCATCCCGACCCCGGCATCATTAGTAGCACTGCCACCAATGCCAATGATTATTTTTTTAACACCATGCTCCAGCGCTGAGGCAATTAACTCTCCTGTTCCATAGGTAGTTGTTTTTAAGGGATTCTTCTTTCCCTCAGGAACTAAAGGAAGGCCTGAGGCAGCTGCCATTTCAATCACAGCAGTTTTGCCATCCCCCAGCAGTCCGTAAAAAGCCTCAACTTTATTTCCAAGTGGTCCAGTTACCTCTTTTTCTATAATTTTCCCCTCAGTCGCATCAACCAGAGACTGAACTGTTCCCTCTCCTCCATCTGCCATTGGCAGTAAGTCAACTTCTATTTCAGAATCAGCCTTTAATATTCCTCTTTCTATATTTTCAGCTGCTTCCATTGCAGTTAATGAACCTTTAAATGAATCAGGTGCTACAAGAATTTTCAAATATATCGCCTCCATTTTAAAATAAAAAATATAATCAAACTTAAATAAATTAACTAATTTATTTATCCATTAACCTGATTAATCACATTTCCTTCTAAAAAACTTTTAAGATTCTCCAAAACTGTATTCATTAATCGCTGTCTTGCTTCTTGAGAAGCCCAGGCAATATGAGGAGTAATAATTGTTCTATCAGAATTTAAAAGCGAATTTGATGCTGCCGGGGGTTCAGTAGAAAGCACATCTACAGCAGCAGTTTTAACCTTCCCTGTTTCCAGAGCAGCTGCCAGATCGGATTCCACTATTAATCCTCCCCGAGAAGTATTGATAATAATTACACCTTCTTTCATCTGAGCAATACTAAATTTATTTATCATCCCCTCAGTCTCTTTGCTTTGGGGACAGTGAAGGCTAATTACATCAGCTCTTCTATAAAGATCCATTAAATCCACAAATTCTATCTCCTCAGTTTTAATTTCAGGATTATTAATTTTTTTCTCCGGACTCCTATCATAAGACAAAATCTTCATTCCAAAAGCTGAAGCAAGCTCTGCAGTCTTCTGACCAATACTGCCAAAACCAATTATCCCCAGCGTCTTATCCTGCAGCTCAATTAAAGGATAATTCCAGAAACAGAAATCATCTGCTTCAGTCCAGGCCCCATTTTTAACAGCTCGATTATGCTCACCAACATGATGGCAGACTTCTAAAAGCAGAGCCATCACAAACTGAGCAACTGCATTTGTTCCATATGTTGGAACATTAGTAACCACAATATTATTTTCAGCTGCAGCTTTAATATCAACCACATTATAACCGGTGGCCAGTACTCCTACATATTTAAGTTCAGGCAGGGCCTTAATTGTCTCCCTGCTTAAGGGGGTTTTATTTGTCAGCAGCACCTCTGCTCCTTCGGCTCTTTTTAAGATCTTTGCTGCTGATGTCCGCTCGTAAATTTCAACATCTCCCATTTCTTTGATGCCTTCCCAGCTTAGATCACCCGGGTTTAAGGCATAGCCATCTAAAACTACTATTTTCATAATAAATTCCTCCCTTTTATTTCTTTAACATAAATCTTTCTCAGTCAATTACTCCTCTTTTTAAAAAGCTTAAATTTAACTGCTTTAATTATACAACAGCCAGTTCTAAAAGCAAAGTTAAAGCCCTACTTTTCAGCAGGGCCAGCTTAAGGAGGTTTATTAAATTGAAAATGTTATTTAATTATTTAAGCCAGGAGATCTGGTAAGGTTCTAAAGTGATTTCGACCTGCTCTTTTTTCAATTCATATTCCTGACCAGATATTAGATCATTTAAGCATTGTTTAGAATCAACAAAAATTTCTCCCGGTAGTTTAACTTCCACTTCTTCAGCAGAAAGATTAGTTAATGCTGTAATCTTCTCACTGCCTTCCCCCCTCTGCAGTGCAAAAATTCTGCTATCTAAATTGAAAATTTCCTGCTGAGCTGCTGGAGAAAAGGCCTGATTACTCTTTCTAATCTGTAAAAGCTTTCTATATTGATCAAAGACCTTTTTTCTAAAAGAACCTTTCTCATTTAACTCTGCTAAAAGTTGATCTCTATCCAGTTTCTCTCTATTGATTCTTCTATTGGCTCCACTTTCTTCTACACCCTCTTGATAGTTTTCAGAACCGAGTAGAGAATGGAGATAAATACCTGGAACTCCCTGCATGGAAAGCATAATTGACTGGGAAGCCATAAACTGAGCTACCTGAGTCTTTAAGTCCTTTTCTTTATCTCTAACTGCATCTACATAAGTCACATTTAACTCATAGGGACTCTTTGAACCATCAGAGTTAGTCTTATAAGAAACGAGACCACCTTTGGCCTTGACTTTATCTACTACTTTTTCAATCTCTTTTTCACTTAAAATACCTTCAACAGGTCTTAAACCTACACCATCATGTGAGGCCAGGAAATTGAAAAAGTAATTGCCCTGATCCAATTCCTCTAATGAATTAGCCCATTCAGTCAGCTTTGTCGAATCTCCTTTTAAAAAGCTGTAAAGCACAAGTGGAGGCAGGGTGAAATTATAGACCATATCTGCTTCATCAACACCATTACCAAAATAACTTATATTTTCCTCATGAGGAACATTAGTCTCCGTTAAAATTAATGTCTCCGGGGCCACAAGCTTAAAAATCTCTTTAAATAACTGAATCACTTTATGAGTTTCAGGGAGGTGAATACAACTTGTTCCAATCTCCTTCCAGAGATAAGCAATAGCATCCAGGCGAATTATCTCTGCTCCCTGAGCAGCATAAAATAAAAGTACTTCTATAATATCAAGCATTAAATCTGTTGACTCATAATTAAGGTCAATCTGATCCGGACTAAAGGTTGTCCAGACGTGTTTTTTACCCGCAGCTGTTTCCACCTCAGTTAAAAGCGGTTTGGCTCTCGGCCTTGTTACATCAGAATAATCAAGTTCTGGATCTGCCTCAATGAAATAATCCTGATATTTACCCTGCTGTTTTTTATACTTTTTAAACCACTCACTCTCTGCAGAAATGTGGTTAATTACAGCATCAAACATTAAAGAAAAGTTTTCTCTAATATCTTCTACATCTGACCACTGACCAAAGTCAGGATTGACCTCCTTATAATCAATAACCGAAAAACCGTCATCAGATGAATAAGGGAAAAATGGCAAAATATGAACTGTACTGATACTTTCTTTTAAGTGATTTTCAAAAAAATTATTTAAGCTCTGCAGTGGGTTCTCATCTTCTGCCTGAATATGATCTCCATAACAGATGACTACACTGTCTTTTTCACTCAGTCTGGCCGCATTTTTATTCTTCTCTCTCAACTCTGGATGTTTTTCGGCAAAATCATGAATAAATGATTCTAATTCAGGGTAAAATTCTTCTGCTGTCTCCTGATCATAAATAAATTTTAATTTCTTTTTCAATATTTCCTTTTTTGATTTTGGAATTTCAAAAACCATCAATATCACTCCAATTTCATTTTTTAACTCTTATCTATATTGAGCTGCTCAAGCAGTTCTTTTAATAATTCTTCTAATCTCTGGTAAGAAAAGTTTTTAGCTGCAGTTTCAAAGTTCTCGTCAACTGCCTTTTTTCTGTAATCACCGGATTTTAAATATTTTAATACCTCTTTAAGTGCAGGCTCATAATTCTCTGTTTCAATTTTAATATAGCCGTCTTCTCGGCGCTGATAATCTCCACCGAGTGAAGCCAGCTTTAAATTATGTTCTTTAATATCGCTTTTAAAGACCGGATATTCTAAAATAACTACCGGCTTTTTGGCAAATAATGCTTCTAAAAGCTGATTACCCCAGCCTTCCTTAATGCTGGTATAAGTAATTAAATCTGAGATTACGTAACTGTCCCAGAGAGAATAAATCTTTTTACCATTTTCTTTTTGTCGCTGGTGAGCAAATAATTCGCCCGCCCATATCAACTCAACATTATCTTTTGCAGCATATTCATCTAAAAAATCTACATACTCTTCATTACCTTCTGTTAATCCCGGCAGTAAAAAAACAACTCTATTTTCATCAGAAAAGCTGCGCCCATCATATAAGGTACCTGCTAGTTCTTCATTCTGTAGTTTGGCAGTAAACTCTATCGCGAGCTCAATTGCCTTCCGCTCAGCAATTCTTGTAGCGTGGAGAACTACTATGTCATCTTCCTTAATTCCAAGTTCTGCTCTTAAATCACTATTGTATTGATCTTCCTGCCAGAGAGGCCCGCTAAAGTCAAAAACATTGGGCACAACTTTAGAATTAAGTCCTTTTCTTTTTTCCAGCTCTCTCTGAGCAATTTTATTAATCACCACATGCTCTATCTCTTCAATCCGGGGAGGAAAATACTCTTCCAATAAATCATCTACAAAACTGCAGACAGGATTGGAATAAAGTTCTCGCTCCCAGTAAAAATCGTGGTGGTGGGCGATTGTATTTAAACCGAGATTTTCAATTACATTTTTAAAGGCAATTGCAGCCGGAAGGTTCCAGCCCAGAGAAAAAATGTTATTGGGAATTAAAAGCTCTATTCCTGCCTCTTTTATCTCTTTTTGCAGTTTTTTTTCAATCACTGCTGCCTCTTTTTTTACTGCAGCTTTAAATTCTCTCTCATTATTATAATCCTCTAATTTACGATAGGCATTATCTACAAATTTTAGATTTTTTTTATCTTTATAAAATAATTCTTCAATATATATTTCAGCTTCTGGAGTACCAGAGATATAAACTACCTCGTGGCCATTTTTTTCTAAAACATGGCGCCACTTATCCATCTCCAGAGACACTCCATCAGTCTGACCTGTGCGAAAATGTGCCAGAGCTATTTTCATTATCAAACCTCCATTACTTAATTTTTATTCTAGTTGTAAAACCATCCAATAATTTTTGATCTTCAACTTTTTCATCATCTAAAATCTGATAATATTCATTCCAGACTTTTTTCTCCAGCAAAAATCTCTGCTGATAATAATTTTGGTCAACTTTATTATAAATATCCTCAAGTCTCTCTGTCAGCTCAGTTAAAAAATCAAGAGCCTGATTTTCATCACTCTCAGCCAGCTGATAAGCTTTTAAAATTGAGCGGTAATAAATTAATAAAACCGGAATCTGACTGATAAAAGCTGCTGTAAAGGGAAATAATTCTTCCCTCAGCCGCTGATAATCATTTAAAATATTCCTAACATAATGAGAAAAAATTATAATCCGCTCATAATCACCTATCAGCTTTGAAATTTTAGAGTTTTTAATCTCTGTTCCGATAAAACTCTTTTTATCGTGCCTCATAATCAGACCATCCTGATGATAATACCTCAAATAGGATGAATCATGCTCTTCAAACAAAACTGAAAGCAGATAGGCCTGGTCCTCAGCTCTGCCGATAAAAGTCGGACAGAAGGGCTTATATTTTTTTAGAGCTTTAATCAAAATACCATTAGTACCACCGGTGACATGGTAGCGTAAAATTGTATCAATTTTAGAATCTGCTCTATACCCCATTTCAGCTGCAGTAGAAATATACTGGGGCTTTGCTTTAAAGAAAATATACTGATCATATTTAAGCTCAGCTTTCGGTCTTTTGATATCCAGCTCATAAATTGATTTTTCAATATCACTGTCATTGACGAGCTGACCGGCAATCATTCCAAGCTCAACTCTTCTTCCCTGACTGTCAACTGCCCGGGCTCCCCAGAGAGGAGATTTGAAATTTTCAAAGGCATAATGGCCTGTTTCTTCTTTCAGCTTCTGCTGGTCAAAAACCTGGTCCAGATCAATTTTAAAAGTAGCTTTTAAATCGGAATTAATATATTTCTGCCACCAGAGGGCCACCGCCTTTAAAAATGAATAATGGCGTCCGTAGCTGCCGGCAGCTCCCACTGTACTTTTAAGATCTGAAGCCTTTATTCCATCACTTATAAAAGGAAGTATAAACTCTTCCAGCAGCTTTTCACTTTCATTTTCAGTAAAGAGATAGATATTTAAGTGCTCAAGCTCAATATTTTCTAACTTGGACTCAATATATTCCCTTGCAATCTTATTAATTGAAGGATGGGTAACAGAAATAGATAAAAGAAGGTCAAGCCTTTGATCTGTCTCAGCTTTAACTGCCTGATTTAAATGTTTAAGTCCATAGATAATTTCATTTTTTTGATCATCAATATCCAGAGGTATCGGATGGTCATAAAAATATTGCTGTTTTTCAGACTCATTCAATTTTTCTCTTAAAGTCGGATTAACTTTATTAAAATCAGCAGGCATTGTTAAGAGAATATTGGAAGCAAATAAAATTTCAGCAAAAGGATCTTCAATCTGATTATCATTTAATTTATTTATTTTTAACTTCCTCTGCTCCCTGAGATTTTCAATTGTTTTTTGAGAATAATTGAGTTTGTGTTCAGGAAAAAAGGCCTCAGCCAGCTCTAAAGAACTGATTTCATCGAGTTTAAGATTTTCAGAATCCAGCCTTTCGAGAAATTTCTCTTTTTCTGCTCCAGCCCTCTTTCTGCTTTTTTGATAAAAGTCAGCTATTTTTTTATAATCCTCAGTTAAATCACTGTTCTCAACTTTATCTTTTAAAATACTGCTCAACAGCTGCTGCAAATCATTTTGGGGAACAGATTCAAGGTAATGATCAATGATTTTTTGATTTAATTTTTTAAACAAAACCTCAGTCCTCCCTGCTTTAAAAATTATAATTTACTCTTTAACTCCACCAAAGGTTAAGCCACCTGTAATAAATCTCTCAACTGAGAGGAATAAAATAATTACCGGAATAGCTGTCAGCACAGATGCAGCCATCATTCTACCCCAGACATAATGCTGTGTATAGAAGAGCTGATTTAAACCGAGCGGCAGTGTTCTTAAGCTGCTGGAGTTGATAAAGACTGAAGCAAATAGATACTCATTCCAGGCAATCATAAAGGCGTAAATAAAGACTGAAACTATAGCTGGAGCTGAAAGTGGTAAAACTATCCTAAATATTACCTCCAGTCTGCTGCAGCCGTCAATAATTGCTGCTTCTTCTATACTTTCAGGTACTGTTCTAAAATAATTTCCCAGCATATATAAGGAAACAGGCAGAGTCTGAACAACGTAGGTAATGACCAGCGAAGTTCTGGTATCAAAAAGCCCTAGTTTACTGATCATCTGAAATAAAGGAATAACCAGTAGAACTCCACCAAACATGTAGACCATTAAAACACCGCGTTGAATAACTGAGCGGCCTGTATATTCAAGTCTGGCAAAACTGTATGAACCAAAAATTGAAATCACTACCCCGATTCCAGCTGAAAAGAAGGCAACAATTAAACTATTTTTAAAGTAATTCAAAAATGGAAAAATATCTGGATTTAAGACACCCTGATAGTGTTCCAGCGTCGGATTATCAGGAATAATTTTAGGTGGTAACTGGGTCTGCTCCTGATTTGGCTTAAAGGATGAACTGATCATTGTTACAAAAGGTATTAAAACAAAAGCCAGTACTAGCATCAGTAATACGACAAATATTATCTTACTTCTCAAGCTATCTTTTCCTACCATTCTAACACCTTCCTTACATAAAAGAGGATGAAACCAAAAACAAAGACAAATAAGATTGCGGAAATAGCTGCTGCTTCACCAAAACTATAGGTAGCAAAAGCCTTTTCGTAAATATAAACTGGTAAAACCTCTACTGAAGATGATAAGAGATAAATCTCTGAAAACTTATAAAAATTCCAGATAGTACGTAAGATTACTAAAGCTCCAATGACAAATTTAAGTTCTGGTAGAGTGATATGTTTAAATTTCTGCCAGCCTGTTGCTCCATCAACTTCAGCTGCCTCATATAAAGTTCCTGAAATTGACTGCAATTCTGCTAAAATCATCAAAAAGGCAAAAGGAAAGTTGCGCCAGATATTAAAAATTATTACTGCAAAGATTGCATAGCGCGGTGATTCAATCCAGTTAATATGCTGGGGCATCAAACTTAAAACATCAACCATAATATAATTAAACATTCCAAAAACAGGATTAAATAAATACTTCCAGCCAAATGCTGCTGAGATTACGGGAGTTACATATGGTAGTAAAATTATTCCTCTAATTAGAGATCTCCCCGGAAATTTTCTATTTAATAAAATTGCTACTCCTAAACCAAGTAAGGTTGTACCCACAACAGTAGTAGAAGTAAAAAGTATAGAAGTTCTAAAAGCTGTCCAGAAATCAACATCAGTTAAAATTTCAATAAAGTGTTTTATCCCTATAAATGTATTTGGTTGAGTTGGATTCATATTAACTTTATGTAAACTCAACCAAAGATTATAGATTACCGGATAAAGTATTAATCCACCAATTGCTAATACTGTTGGCAGGATCAGCCAGTAGCCAAGTTTTGCTTCCTGATCTGTTTTAATCTCCATAACTGCCTCCTTTAATTTTCAACCCTGCTGGTTTGAAACCAGCAGGGTTGATTAAGTTTAAGCTAAAATCAATTATTTTTTTGACAGAAGTTATTCTAGGGCATCTTCCATCTCTTTTTGACCCCATTCAGCTGCTTCTTCTGCTGTCCAGCCACTTTCTGTCATCTTCATAATTGTCTGACCTACAATAAACTGACTTGTAATATTCCCAATTTCAGGGAACACCTTTCCACCTACATAACCAAATTTACCTATACTGTTTAAACCACTGGCTATACGAGCAGACTTATCTCCCCATACCTTTAAAAGTTCATGATCTAAATACTTTGGATCGTTAGCGATAGAAGGACGGACTGCATTCATACCACCTGGAGCCATATGGAGAAAATCAATATAATTTTCACCTGATAATACGAATTCTGCAAAGGCTTTAGCTCCTTCAACTTTTTTCTGATCTTCAGATTTAATAAAGGTAAAGCCTGCAATCTGACCAAATACTGCATCAGACTTATGCTTCATTGTGTTAGCAAAGTTAGTTTTATCTACTAAATTTTTAAGCATTTCTCCCTGTTCACCTTCGTAGCCGGTCGCTCCCAGACCAATATCATCCATAATGTAGGTTGAATACATCATCATTGGAACTCTACCAGCTAAGTAAAGGTCACGCGCGTCACGCCAGCCATTAGGTCCTGGAGGTGTGAATTCTGCTAAACGTTTATAATAATCAAGAGTCTCTACCATTTCTGGAGAATTAAAAATTATATTACCATCTTTATCAAAGATACGCGCATTATTTGATAGTGCATACTGAGTAAAGGTCTGTCTAGCATAGGAATCTTTATCTGTACCAATTACAATTCCATACTTTTGTTCTTCTGGATTATGAAACGCTTTTGCTGCCTTGATAATATTATCCCAGGTTGTTGGTGCTTCCAGACCCTTTTCTTCAAATAGATCTTCACGATACCAGATTCCCTGAACCCAGCCATGGAGAGGAACACCAAAATAACCGCCTTCAGGACTTGCCAGCATTTTCAGAGCGCCATCGTAAATATCATCTTCACCAATATCGCTAACAACATCGTTAACCGCTTCAGTATCAAGCATACCTTCCGCACCAAGTTTAAGAATATTCTCAGCTCCCACCTCAATCATCTGAGGTAGTCGACCTGCTGCCATTCCAGCAGCCAGTTTAGTTGGTATATCATTTTCCTGAACTGTTACCAGCTCAACCTTATATTCATCCTGCTGGGCTTCAAAACGGTCGATTAACTGATTAATTACTTCAACTCTATTTTCCTCTGTTTGAGTTGTCCAGTACTCAAAAGTTGTCTGAGCAAAAGTGTTTCCTGTAAACACAAGTAATAATACCACCATCAGTGAAATTTTAACAATAGTCTTTTTTTGCAATTTTAGCCCTCCTAAGAATTTTTAAATAATTTAATTTAAACTTCATCCCCTTAAAATAAAACTTACCATAATTCTAAATTATCACCTCCAAAATAATTGTCACAATATGTCGGTCAATCGTTTGACCAATTGAGTAAAAAAACTCTTTTTTTATGCTGAACTATAATTTAAAGCCTTAATTAAAAAGCTTTAATTATTTAAGAAATCAAATATTTCTCACGGACTCTCTTTCTATTATTTCACATGGTAAATAAATCTTTCTCTCTTTTAAATCTCTTCCTTCCATAACCTGATATAACATTTCCATCGAATGCCAGCCCAGTTCTTCTTCCGGCTGAGAAACAGTAGTTAATTCTGGGTCACTGGCAAGAGAAATAATATTATTATCAAAGCCAATAACAGAAATATCATCTGGAACTTTTAGACCGGCTTTTTTGATGGCCTTAATTGCGCCAACTCCCATCTGATCACTGGCTGCAAAAACAGCCGTTATTGAATAGTCGCTTTTTAAAATTTCTTCCATCGCCTCAATACCACTCTGAAGCTTAAAATCTCCTTCTACTATTAGATCATCTCTTATTTTTAAACCATTATCTTTTAAAGCCTGTTTATATCCCTGAATTCGATAAAATCCTGATTCTTTATCATCTTTATTACCACTGATCATTGCTATATTATGATGACCAGAATTAATTAAATATTTTACAGCATTATAAGATTCTTTAATATTATCAATATGAACAGAAGGTAAATCTTCTTCTACTTCACGAGCTACAACTACTGTTGGTATTTCAGTTTCTTTTAAAAGATTTTTACAGCTTGCCGGCATCCGCCCGCTGGCAAATAAAATTCCATCAACCTGTTTTTCTTTCAATAAATTTATGTACTTTAATTCTTCTTTCTCATCTCCCCCGGTTGTCGAAATAATCAGGCTGTAATCATATTTGCTGGCAATTTTTTCGATGCCGCTGGCAACCCTAGCGAAATAGGTGTTAGAGAGATCACTGATAATCAAACCAATGGTATGTGTTTTTTTAGTCACCAGACTGCGGGCAATCTGATTTGGTTTATATCCAAGTTCTGCTGCAACTCTAAAAATCTCTTCTCTTGTCTCTTTGCTGGCCTTAGGTATTCCATTTAAAACTCTAGATACTGTTGATTCAGTTACTCCTACTTTTTCCGCAATATCTTTTAATGTAACAGCCATCTTTAAAACCCCATTTAAAAATTTAATAATTACAAAAAATTATTTTTCCAATAGTTTCTCAGTATTATTTTAATTGTCTTACTATTTCGATTTGTCTATATTATAATACTAAATTTTTAATTAGTCAAGCGTTTGACTAAAATTGACCAGAATTTTTTTAATATATATCCTTTTTATTCTTTGCTGCTCCGTACTACTACTCCCGCAGATAAATTTAGAGTTAGTTTAAGTAAAATATTTTTTATAAACTTCTACTGTCACCAATTCTTGCGGCAGCCGAAGATCATTTTCCCAGGCACGTTTTAGCTCGGATCCAAGCTCAGCATATCCTTCAGCTTCAAGTTCAGTCAGCACCTCCACTAAAACCTGCTGATTTTTATTCTGCTGCTTCTGAAAAGGATAAAATCTTTCACTCTTTTCTAAAAGCAGCCGGTAATATTCTCCCAGTAATTTGATTTCAAAATCAGGATAGTTATTATTTAAACTCTTATAAATTGCCAGTCCTTCGGGATCCAGATCACCGGCATAGTAAATATTCAATTCCTCAATTTTCTGCTGACGCTGACGTAAAACTTTTTTAGAATTTTCAAGTTCTCTTCCCTTTTTACCCACTTCTACACCAATCAGCTCCTCCAGAAAGCTAAAACTCCTGATAATTTTCTTACCCTGACCATAGATTACAGTATCAAAATCAAGGTTAAAAATATTCAATCCTGCAGCCAGAGCTTTTTTGGCGCCAATAAAGGCTGAATGGTTTTCCATAATCAAAATATTATTGATCTGATTGGGTTCTAATGTCCAGTAAACAAAAAGGTGATTGTACTGCTGTGCCTTTAAGTCATCCAGACTCAATTTCAAGTTGCTTAAAAGTTTCTTCCCTGCAGCTTGGCTCAAAAACTTCTCATCAGCAAATAATTCCAGGGAACGCTCCTCTCTACTGACCCATTCCCGCTCATTTTTACCGGCTAAAAAATTGGTCAGCTTAAAAAGCTTTTGCTTTAACTCTTCTGTCTGCTGATCAGATCTTTTTAAATAATAGCTGAGGTCAAGCTGGCGGGATAGTTTTAAAATCTCCTTATCAGTCCAACCTGAACTCTGCACTCTGATGAGCTGCCACCGTTTTTTAAGCCGGGGCTGCCGCTGGTTGAAATCTGAACTTTTTATTACTCTAATTTTCTGATCAGCTTCCAACTTTTTTAAAAACTGATAGAGATTCTTATAACCACCAACTGCCTGATAAGCAGAAACACCTCCCAATCTGGATTTAATATAATTTTCTAAATCTATCAAGCAAAAGCGAATCCTGCCTCCAAGCTCATCTTTTTTAAATTTATCAAAAAGTTTAATCCACTTTTGCTCGTCTTTCACCATAGATCACCTGCCCCTGTACTACTCCCCGGTTGCGCTCAGTATCACCAATCTCTAAGGCCCAGAAGACCGGGAAGCGCTCACTTATTTCTGTCTTAATAATCTCTGGCGCAGCAAAAGCGACCAGCTGAAAATTAAGTTTGTCAGCAATTTTAAAGATCGGATCCAGTACATGGGCTGCTGACGCTTTACCAAAAGGATTATCCAGAAAAAGCACTGTCCAGGGATTAGATTTGTCAAAGCGCTGTTTTTTATAATTTAGAAGCATCATCATCATAAAAGCATTGATAGAAAGTGACTGACCACCACTTCCTTCAGGTCCATTACCTTTACCCTGAATCACCGATTCCCAGTCAGAATAGAAATAATCCTGGGGTCTGGCATGTAAAAACTCATTTTTTTCGGTCATTTTATAAACTTGAAGTACCGGGTAGCGGCCGCGCAGAGCTCGGGAGAAAAGTGCTGCATCTCCACAGAATTCTTTAAGTTTATAATCAGGGAGCTGCTCAACATCAATCTCCTCTTTGTTAAATTTATTGATCAACTCTAAAAAATATTCCTTAAGTTCTGAAATTACCTCTTCCTCATCATCAGGCAGCAGATCATCACGACGCAGTCTGACTAAAGGAAAGGCAAAACCCCGCTGATTGTGATAGACCATGTTGCTAATCATTTCCTTCATCGAAGTTATTAACCTCATTACATGAATGGCAGAGCGCTCAGCCCACTGCTGTCTGGCCTCCTCTGCTTCCGTCTTATTGCGATCAATTGTATTCAATTCATTATTAATATATTCTTTAAATGAATTGAGCATCTCAAAGTTGTACTGATAATCACTGGCCCTAAAATTATGCAGCAGTTTTTCATTAATGCTGTTTTTTAATGTATTATTTTCAACTACATCTTTAACATCGTTTTTAAATTTATAAAAATTATCTTCAGTCTTTTCGCGCAGACTTTTAAGCTTATTTTCAATGTTTCGATAGTCATTTTCCCAGCTTTCAATTACTGCTGCTGGAGAATCTTTGAGTTCTTCTTTAATCCCGGCATTAAGTTCCCCCTTTGCTGATTCAAGCTGATAATATTCCAGTTTATTGCTGAGATTATTATAGGTCTGCAGTTTTTCCTGATAATTTAAAATCATTTCTTCCAGTTTGGAGAGATAGTCCTTATTTTCACTCAGTTCTTTTTTAATTTCCAGTTCTTTTATATTTAGTTCTACTTCCTCCCAGTTCTGAACCGAGCGCTGAAAACGCTCTTTTATCTCAGCAGCCTTTTCTTTCAGTTCATTTTCTTTTGTCTCCAGCTGGCCCCTGCGAACTAAGATCACTTCTTTTAAAGTTTGAGCTTGCTGAGTCTGTTTATTAAGCTGTTCTTTAATTTCTTCCAGAGCAGTCTTAAGCTGGCTTTGATTTTTGAAATCATAGTCACGCTCTTCCCAGTCAGCTGCCAGCTGATTTAATTCTGTTTTAGAACTATTAATATCAGTTAAAAGTTTCTGCAGCCCTTCTTCCAGATATTTGAGCTCAGCTGCCTTTTCTTCTTCTTTTTTCTGGAGTGAAATTATTTTTTCGTGATTTTGATAACACCTATGCTGACTAAATTTATACAATTCAGGATACTGTTTTAGAGGGGAAATATTTAATTCTTCCTGATTAAACTCACTCTCAAGTTCAGCCTCCTGCTCACTCAATATTTCATTTAATTTAGCAGCAAAGATCTGATAATCCTGAAACCAGTTCTGAAAATCATTTTCCAGCTGCATTTCCTCTTTCTGATTTCTTTTCTGTGCAGCTTTGTTTTCTTGGAGCAGCCCCTCCAGACGAGCAATTTCATTCAAAGCCTCCTGGTAACGATTTTCTTTGTTTTCTAAATCTCTTCTGGCCTCCAGATAAGCCTCAACCTTTTCCTGATTTTCATTTATTTTTTTAAGCTCTTTTTCTTGATTCTGATATTTCTTATTTAAGCGGCTAATTTTTTCTTCAGAATTTATAATTTTCTGCTCATACTTTTTAATTTCTGTCTGCAGGCTTTGCAGTTCCGATTCTTCTTTTTCAAGCTCAGTTTTTATTTCAGCTGCTGAATCTTCTGTCAGCATAGTTTCTGCCTGATAATTAAGCTGATTTAGATTTTTAAGTTTTCTCTCCAAAATAGAAATAGTTTCTCTGATCTCAGCTTCTTTATTTTTAAGGCCGCTGAACCAGCGTTCAAAATTATTTTTATCTTCAGTAAAATTCTTTTCTTTGCCAGTCAGCAGTTTAAAGGGCAGCTCAGAATCTCCGCCATCCAGCTGATGATTAATAAAGATCGGAACTGCATAGTGAGAAATTTCGTTTAGAGTAATATTTGCTTTAATCTTTTCCCAATCTGACTCATATACTACCACCAGTCCATAAGGGAGCTGAGGATAGTCCTTTAAATATTTTTCGCGATCATCAACCAGTTCAAATAAAAATTGACTGCCGTAATAGACTCTAATATCCAGCTCTTTAATCTGCTGATAGAGCCTTTTCTGCTCCAAACTGGCCACCCAGTATTCTCTGTCATTTAAGTTTAAATCAAGCTGAAGCTCAAACTTATCTGCATTCAGTTCCTGCAGGCTTTCCTTTTTCTCACTAATTAATTTCAATAGTTCATTTTTCTGCTGCTGCAGCCACTGTTTGCTGTAGAATTCTTCAAATTTATCAAGATTTAGACTTTTTAACAGCTGAGCAAAAAGCTGTTCCTCTGCCTGCTGCTGCTTTTTTAATTTTTTACTTAAATTATCAGTTACAATCTTTTTTGAGGCAGCCTCAACTGCAGTCTGCTGCTTTTCTTCCTGCAGATTCTCTTTCTTTAGCTGCTGCAGCTTTAAATCTTCTTCTAGACTTTCCAATTTAGAATTTAATTTTTCTATATTTTTTTTCAGATTCTGCAAAAGATACTCTGGAGTTTCCAGCTCAAGCGGATTAAAAAACTGAGCCAACTTCTCTTTTTCCGCTTCTAAATTTTTCGCTTGATGTTCATATTGAAGCTTTATCTGCTGCTCATCTCTAATTTTCTGCTCCATATTTTTTTCTTTATTTTCTAGTTTTTTAAGTTCCTGTTTTAGATATTTCTGATAAGAATAATAACCAGCAGCTGACTGCTTGATTTTAGCATTTAAATTTTCTATCTCTGCTGCTGTCTGCTCCTTTATTTTTTTAATCTCTGCTTCCAGATCTTTAAAGTCCGATCTTTCTTTTAGCGAATTAATTTTTTCTCTGCTGGCAGCAGCTGCTGCTTCCAGATCTTTCAGTTCTAAATACTTTTTATTCAGCTGAAGCTGTAGTTTTTCTGCTTTCAACTGTTCAAGCTGCTCTTTTAACTGCTGATGTTTTTTCTCATCCTTTTCCTGTTCTGCCTTAAGTTGATCAAAAGACCGCAATTTTTTAACATATTTTAAATTTTCCGCCTCAAAATTAAGCTCTCTGATCCTATTCTCAGTCTTCTCTTTATCACGCTGACTGCGACGAAACTCATTTTCTAAAAAAGTTTTTCTATCTGCAATTCCGCGCAGATAATTATTTCCCCGCTCTCTAATCATAGCTTTAGTTTCTTTAAGCCTGAGACCCTGTTCAGCATTATTTAAAAGAGGATCAACCATCTGAGAGAGAGTTTTTAGATCTTCACGCCGGGATAATAGCTCAGGTAGATTATGGGCAATCTTTACATTATCTACAAAAATATTAAGCAGCGAATTTTTCTCCCGTTCATTATAGTAACTAATACTCTCGCTGACTGCAGGAATAATTAGCTGATCAAAAAGTGCCTTATTATCCTTAGCCTGCGAAAAATATTTTTCCAGGCCTCCCTCACTGCGGTTGATGTTTTTCATAATATCCCACTCAGAGCGGTAAATACCGTGGCTGCTTAAATACTGATAATATTCGGAATTAAGCGGCTCAACTGCAGTTTTTGAATACTTAATAAAATCAGCCCTATTTTGATCGATAAATTCCTCCATCCGCTCATATTCCAGCACCTGATCACTGCTTTTAGTATAAAGGGGAAGATTTGTTAAACTAAAACGGCTCATACCCTGATACTGATGGGTATAGAGAAAGTATTTTAGCCCTACCTTTCCCTCCTCATCATTAGTGCTCTGCTGCTTGTGTGCAGATACACAGATTCCAGTCAAAAGTTTTTTATCATCAGCTCCATCAAGGCTCCATTCCAATCCAACATGGAAGGTATAGGGCTGAAATGATTGATAACGATCATAAAACATTCCCTCAAGCTTATTCCCATTCCGTTTTCCCCAGGCTGTTCCAGGAATCAACAGCTGAAAAATCAGCTGCAGCATTACTCCTTTACCACTCCCATTTTGCAGAGTAAAGAGGCTGTGATCAGATTCCAGGTCAAAGATTGAGTTGCGGTGCTGTTTCTGAAAACCATCATATTTATTTCCTGTAATTCTAATTTTGTTCAGTCTGGGCATGCTCATCTTCCTCCTCTAGCTCGTTTCTGCTTTCTAAAATTAAATCCATAAACTTATTGTAACGTTTCTGGCTGTGGTAAAGCTCATCTAAACGTTCATATAACTCGGCTTTAGGAATCAGCTTTAATTCATCACTCTGATCAATAATCAGACCCTGTTCAGTCAATGGTTTAAGTGCTGTGTTAATAAAGGAAAGTCGATTACCTTTAGTCCTTGTCACATCTACTTTTTCCTCTTTATTAAGTCTGTATTCACTAAATTCTGTCAGCCAGAGCTCAGCTACCTCCTCTACTGCAATTGACCAGTTCTGAGTAAAACTATCCTCTTCCTTTTTGCGTTCCAGCCAGCTCTCTAAAGTTGAGGTCACCAGATCAGAAAGTCGATGATAGGAAATCCCTTCTTCTTCCCAGCGAATCCGGACATGACTTTCCTTATCAACCTCTGCTAAAAAAATTGAAATAATTATATTGGCCAGATAAAAGTAGCGCTTACGTTTCAAACCCGAATACTCCTTTTTCTGCTTCATCTGGGTATAGGAGTTGGCAAAACTCGAACCTCTGGCCTTTGAAACCAGATGCACATTTTTAGCTGTGGAAAAAACTCTCAGTCCGGCTTCTGCTGCCATTGTATTAACTATATTATGTACCTCACTGTTTGTCCTGTACTTTTCTGCCAGGGGATCAGAAACTGAAATAATCTGTTCTTCTAAAAGTTTGAAAAATAATGCTGAACCATTTTCTAGTTCTTCCTGATTAAAGGCCATTTTAATCTTCCTCCAGATAAATTTTATAGGGTGAAATAATAAATTGATCGAGCAGGTTTACTTTTTGGCTGCTGCCTGTAAGCCTTGCCGAAACTTTTCTAGCTTCCAGGTCAGCCAGTTCCGGTTCAGCTTTAAGCAGCTTATTGAATAAAAGCAGCCGTTCATCCAGCCCCGGATATTCTTCTACATTTTTTAATCTAATATCGGTAATAATAAACATCATAAACAGCTCCAAATTAAGCTGCTGGCTGAGCCATTTTTCTTTTTGAGATATACTAAGCTGATTAAGTTCTGTAAGTTCAAATTCTCCCTTTTCTTTTAGTTCAAGAAAAATATCCCGCCAGAGTTCAACAGCCAGTTCCCAGTCAATTTCCCGTTCTGGAGCTGATTCAATCTCCATTACCTCAACCTCTCCTTCACTTTCTTCAAGATAACTATAGAGCTGCTGTTCTGACCAGGCCCAATCCAGAGGAAAAATGAAGTCCTGCTCCGGTGAAAATATGGGATTAAGCATTGTTTCCAGGTCTTCAATCTTTGGCAGCCCTGATTTAAGCACTGTATTCTGCCAAAAATCCTTCTTAAAACTCAAACGTGAGGTCTGCCAGAAAATATCAGGATTTTCCCGTCTCAGCTGCAGTTCTAAGGATAAATTAGAAACTGTCAGTTCTGCCAGATAGTCATGAAGAGCTCGGGCCCGCTCAAGTTCTTCAAATAAGAGTTCTCCTTCTTTTTGATTAGCATCTTCAAAAGTATCCAGTCTATCTCGCCAGACAAAGATGTCACTGAAAACTTTTTTCTCTTCTTTAAACTGTTCTCTAACTTCAGCCTCAGTTCTTCGCCGCCTCTCCTTATAGGCAGAAAAAATCAATCCAGGATTGCGCAAAATATCTTCCCGCCAGTCCTTTTCCTTTTTAATCAGATTGCGAACCCTGGCAATTAAATTGCTGACACTGCCCTTTGCCTCCTTAAAGTTGCCGTTTTTGATTAACTGCAGGGTATAGAACTGTTCTAAATCAAAACCAAATTCCTGCAAGATCTCTCGAGTGATAAAAATAATCTCCTGTGAAATTTCTGAGAGCCTGTAGACAGTACTACCACCTTCCTGCCAGTTTGAAGCTTCCCGGTCAGGAATTAAATAGCGGTATTTAAAATCTTTAAACTCAGCTGAAGTTTCATCGTAAATTTTGACATGAAAATATGACTGCTGTTTGGGATCCCCTGAGTAAAGAACCCCATCCACCAGTCTTTCGACTTCTTCCATATTTATTCTAAGCTGCATTTCCTTTAAAATGTCAGCGGTCAGCTGGATCAAATCACTGCGGCTTCGCTGATCATTGTTATTTATCTCGCGTTTAAAAACCTTAAGCAGCAGGTAAAGGGCAATTTGGTGTGAATATTCGTTTAGTGTCCCTGTATCCATTCCCTGACCCAGTTCTGCTATTGCTTTAGTCTTTTTTAAACGTTCATGTAAACCAGTATTAGCTCTATCCATAAAAACCCTCTCCAATTTAAATAGCTTCTTTCTCACTTAGTAATGAGTTTATCCATTTCTAAGTTACTTATTTTTTAAAATTAACTTACATTAATTATTATTCTATTTAGGAGAGGGTCTTCCTGCTTTTAGAGCAAAATTCACTTCAGTTCATCAACTTCACCTTTAAATATTTTATTTAAGATTAAATCCTCATACTTTTCTACCATTTGATCCAGCATTTTTTTAGCTCCTCTCATCTCAGCTTAACTTTACTCATCTAGCCGTTTTTTTATTGTTGTTCTAATCATATTGAAAGCAGAGTAATATTTCAATGATTTTTAGCCTTATATTGCTGGATACAAGAATTAAAAAAAGCTCAGTCAACTTTTACTTTAGGTTTCTGAGCTTTTTTATTTTAATTATAAACTCTTAATTTTTTCCCAGACTTCCTCATTAACTGGAATTCCTTTTTCTCTGTTCTCCTGTCTTCTCAAATATGTTCTTTCCCCAGGATAGGTCGGTCTTGCTTCAGGATCAACTCTTTCGGCTGAATGAATAGAATCTATTGTTTCTTCGATTCTTTCTTCTTCAATTTTCCCTTCCATATCAAAGACCAAAAAGAGCTGAGAAAGTGCATATTCTCTTTCCTTTTGCCCAATCAAAAATGTATCTAAACCATTTGATAATAAAGAAGCAAATAAATCAAGCATTATTGAAAGTCCGGATCCCTTCCAGTAACCTGTAGGAATCGGCCTTACTGCCTCCAGTATTTCTTTGGGATTAGTAGTTAACTCACCATTTTTATTATAGCCTCCCGGATAGGGAAGTTCTCTGTCATCCATTGCATACTGTTCTAATTTTCCGTATGCATACTGAGAAACCGCCATATCCAGAACTATGTGCTTTTCCTGACGAGGAATTGCCATTACCAGTGGATTATTTCCAATTTTACATTCTTTTGCTCCCCAGGGTGGTAAATTAGGAAGAGTATTGGTAAAGCAAATTGCAGCACAACCGGCTTCCGCCGCCTGCCAGCCAAAAGCACCCCCACGCATCCAGTGATTTGTGTTTCTCAAAGCCATCACAGCAATCCCTTCTTTTTTGGCTTTTTTTATTGCCTTTTCCATCACCAGTTGAGCATTTAAATTACCAGGGCCGAGATGACCATCGTAAATTTCTATATTACCATTTCGATCAACTAATTCTGCTTCGGCTTCAATATCTATATAACCCTGATCTATCATCTCTATAAATCTAGGAAATCTATTTACTCCATGTGATTGAAAACCATCAAGACTGCTGTCAGCAAAGTTTTTAGCTGCTTTTTTAGCCTTTACTTCAGCAAAACCTCTGTTTAAAAGAATCTCTAAAAATTTATCATATAGTTTTGAGTACTCAAGTCTCATCTGAATCCTCCTCTGGATTTTATTAATTATAAATATTTTTCTTCTATTTCCTCTATACTGGTTTTTAATTTTTTCACTTCAGAAGAGCCAATTTTTCCAATAGGTTCTCTACTGTAAGTTGCTTTAAACCCTCTAAACTCAAGCGCCTTTTTATAATAGGCTAAATTACTACCTCCTTTTAAAACACTTCCAATTACTGTAGTAGCCTCCTGCATCTTTCTTGCTGTCTCTAAATCTCCCTGCTGTAGAGATTGATAAAGCTTTACAAAAATTTCTGGAAAAACATTAGAATGACCAGAAACTACTGCCTTTGCTCCGTAGAGAAAAGCTGGATAAGCAAGCAAATCGTTACCCATCACAATCTCAAAATCTTCACTGCTTTGATCAATCAGCTGATAAAGTCTTTCTATATCTCCCATACTATTTTTGATTCCAATAATATTTTTTATCTCTGAGAGCTCAGCGACTGCTGCCGGCAGCAGATCATTAGTAGTATAAGACGGAAGATTATATAAGTAAAGATTTAGTTCTGGTGCTGCCTTCTGGGCCAGCTTCTGATAATATTTAATCATCTGCTGCTGCGAAAAATGATAATAATAAGGTGTTACTGCCCCCAATCCAGCAATATTTAAATTTTTAGCGAAGTCAATCATCTGATAGGCATTTTCCATTTTTAGATCCCCTACATGCATAAAAACTGGAATCTTATCAGAAACATTTTTAACAACAGCTTCAGCCACAGCTTTTCTCTCATCCAGATCCATTAAGAACACTTCTGCTGCTGTTCCTAAGATATAGAGAGAATCAACTCCACTTTTGATTAAAAAATCAAGGTGATCAATTAAAAATTCAAAATCAATTTCTCCATTTTCCTTAAATGGTGTCATTAAAGCAGGTGAAATTCCTTTTAGTCTGTTCATTTTCCATCTCCTCGTTGATTGAAATAAAATTTTGATTTCCTTATTTAAGTTAACATTAGCCTAAATATACTTTTATAAACAATTACTTTAAATCTTATTAATTAAATTATATACTACTTTTAACAATTTAAAAAGAAAAACAGCCTTCAACTAAAGAAGGCTGTTAAATAATTATACTCTTAATAAACAATAAAATCTTACGAATTAAAGTCTTTTGATACTAAAGATTTATTCTTGCTTTTCCAACTTTTTGGTTGAATCCCTCACTATCAACTCAGTATCAATAATTTCAGCCTCTATCTTTTCTTGCTGGTTATTAATTAGCTCTAATACCATATCAGCAGCCTCAATTCCCATTTCCTCTTTTTTCTGTCTGACTGTGGTTAGAGCTGGATTTAAATACTGGCTGATTTCAATATCATCAAAACCGACAATGGAAAAATCATCGGGAACATTAAGTCCTGCTTCCTCAATGGCTTTCATAGCTCCCACTGCAATTTCATCACCCATACAAAAAATAGCAGTAGGACGGTTATTCAGCTTTAAAACTTCTTCCATTGCCTGATAACCACCATCAACACTAAACTTACCCTGAATTATCCAGTTATCTTTAACTTCTAGATTTTGAGCTTTCATTTCAGCTTTATAACCTATTAAACGTTTTTGAGTTGGTACTGTTATTTCCTCACCTTCAATAACAGCTATTTTAGTATGTCCAAGCTCTGCCAGATGTCTTACTGCTTTCCGGGCTCCCTCTTCATTATCAGAAATTATATAAGAAGCTTTTTCATCCGAAATATCAAGGTCAATAAATACTGAAGGTATTTTAGCATTTAATAATTCAGACAGTTTTGGATCATCTTTAGGCATCCCCATTAGAATAGCACCATCAACATTGCGAAACTCACACTTTTCTAAATAACTAAACTGGTCTTCCCAGTTAGCAGAAAAGAGAATCATATCATAATTATTTTCCAGCAGTCTTTCTTCAAGTCCTGAGATAATACCTCTAAAGAAAGGATGTTTTACACCACTGTCCTGATGATCTTTAAAAAAAAGTCCAACTAAAAACGACTTATTTGTTCTTAAAGATTGGGCATTTGCATTTGGACGATAATTATTTTCCTTAATTATTCGTAAAACCTTTGCCTTGGTTACTTCCCCAATATCATCGTAACCATTCATAACCTTAGAAACAGTAGCAACTGAAACCCCTGCTTTTTTGGCAATATCTTTAATTGTCAGCATTCAAATCAATCCTTTATTTTGATTACTATATTTCCCCTATTTTCTCTACTTTTTATTTTATCATTAATTTGCTTAAAATTACAGCCTTTTAAAGAGTTTTTGATATTTTGTCGAAGATTATCCGAAATTGATTTCGTTATAAGAAAAAAATCGGCTGCAGCCGGGTAACAAATTTGCCCGTTCTGCTGCCGATATAAATAATCCTATCCTATTCATTTTAATTAAAGTCTTCTATTTATAAACTTCTATTCTTTCTGCTAAAGGTTCATAATCTTTTTCATCCGGCTCTTCGACCGGATTTCCAAATGGCATCTGAGCTACAAATCGCCATTCTTCTGCTACATCCCATTCAGCCTTAACATCCTCTTCTATCAACTCAGTATAATGCTGTAGAGAAGCTCCCAGTCCTTCAGCTTCCAGCATAGTCCAAATATTATACTGAAGCATTCCTGTTGAATGCTCAGACCACCGGGGAAAATTATCACTGTAGAGAGGAAAACGCTGCTGTAAATCCTCTACTATTTCCATATCTTCATAAAATAAAACTGTGCCAAAACCGCTTCGAAAACCATCTATTTTATCTTTTGTTGAATCAAATTCTGACTCTGGTACCACAGGTCTCAAATTTGATTCTACTATATTCCAGAATTTATTATGCTGATCATTAAAAAGAAGAATCACTCGACCTGTCTGAGAATTAAAAGAGGTAGGAGTATATTTTACTGCATGTTTAACTACTTCTTCTATCTTTTCCTCTGAGACTATCTTTTGATCATCTATATTATAGTAACTTCTTCTTTCTTTTACTGCCTGATAAATATCTTTTGCCATCTATAAAACCTCCATTTAATTTTGTGATTTTTATGTAAAAAGCCTGGCTTTTAGAGCCAGGACTTTTTGAGAATATATATTGGAAATCTATTTCATTAACTTAAATTAACCAGTTAAAATTAATTTTACAGCCGCCAAACTAATTATTGAGTCGATTTAATTCCTGCAGCAACTCTAGCTACTCTCTTAGCCAGTCTGCCTGCAACATTTAGATCATCTTCTGTTGGCACTTTACTACCATCACTACCTGCTACTGTAGATGGACCATAGGGAGAACCTCCATGCATATTATCTTTACTTAATTCTGGATTCTGCCCGTAAGTAGAGCCCACAAAAATCATACCAAAGTGGAGCAATGGCAGCATTGAAGATAAAATAGTGCTTTCCTGTCCACCATGGAGTGTGTTAGAACTACTCATGATACCTGTAGCTTTGTCTTCAAGTTTTCCTTCAGCCCATAAACCACCAGCTGTATCAATAAACTGTTTTACCTGGGCTGGCATATTACCAAAACGAGTTGGAATACCCCAGACAATCCCATCAGCCCAATCAAGGTCAGCTAAAGTTACTTCCTCTACATCTGACTGAGCTTCCTGAGCAACCTGGTAAGCATCCTGACCAGACATTGCCTCTCTGGCAGCTTCCAGTTCAGGGATTTTTCTCAATTTAACTTCATAATCTTCATTCTCTTCTGCAGCATTTCTGGCTGCTTTAGCCATTTCAAACATGTGACCATAAGAACTGTAATATGTGATTAATAATTTAGTCATTAATAAAACCTCCTGTTTAAACTATCAATTCTATTGAATTTATAGATTTATATATCCGAGTTATTTACTCTGAATTATTCTTAAAAAAATTTATATAAATTATCCCTTTTACTAAAAGGGATAATTGATAACTATTTATTCTCTCTGGTATTGATACCAAAAAGTTTATACAATAAACATTTTCCTGAAAGCCCTGTAAAGAGAGGGATAAAGCCCAAAAGTCCAAAATAACGAACATTACCTTCTACAACGAAAAACATTGCCAAGAGCAAAATTCCAACAATAATTCTAATCCATTTATCAGTCTGACCTACATTTTTCATAAATATTTCCCCCTTTTTTGATATTGATTTTTATTTACTAATTATAAATTAACATCTTACCAGCTATATTTCTGTATTATTGCTTACAATTTTGTAATTAATTGAACTCAATCGAATTGTTTAAAATAATAATTTTTTTATTTTAAAATTTCACCGGCTTAAAATTTATCTGAAATCTTCTGCCAACTGCAGTACTTATTCTCCAGCCAGTCAATTCCCTTAAATAAAAAATAGCCGAGCAAACTGACTGCAATAATTCCACTATACATCTTTAAATAGTTAACCATAGACCAGCTGTTCATTATATAATAGCCTATTCCATATTTAACAGCAAAATTTTCTGCAAAAAATAAAACAGCAATACTGGTTCCAATAGTAATTCTTAAGGCAGTTAATATCCCCGGTAAAACAGCAGGGAAAACTAAATGACGATAGATATCAATTCTATCCATTCCCAGTGAACGAGCAGATGCAAAATAATTACTATCAATACCTCTTACTCCGTCTCTGGTAGTTACTATAATCTGAAAAATCACTATTACAATCAGCAGTATTATTTTTGAACGATCACCAAGACCAAATAAAAGCATAAAAACTGGCAAAAAAGCAATTTTAGGAATTGGATAGAGCAAATAAATCAAAGGGGATAGAAATTTATCTATTTTTTTATGCATTCCTGTTAAAAGTCCGATACCGACCCCTAAAAAAAGAGAAATAGCTACTGCAACAAAAATCCGATAAAAACTCATTAAAAGGTGGGGAAGAATTTCGCTGCTGAAATTCATCAAAAACACTCTAATTACTGCCCCTGGAGAAGTAATAATTGAGGAATCAACCGTGAAATATAATATATACCAGATCCCAATAATTAAAAGTAGGGCATAAAAACTATTATACTTCTCTTTTTTCATGCTGATTCTCTCCTCCATATTCTAAAGTCATTTGTTTTCTTAGTTTTTTTTGCAGTTCAAAGAATTCTTCTTTTTCCCGTAAATTTTTCTGGCCAAAGTGTGGATTTGATAAAATATTAACTATTTGTCCTTCCCGGATTACTGCAATTTTGTGGCCTAAAAAAGCCGCTTCCGCAATATCATGAGTAACCAGTACAAAAGAAAAATTATCTCTGCTGTGAATTTCTAAAATTAAATTCTGCATTTCTTCTCTGGTTAAAGCATCTAAAGCTGAAAATGGTTCATCCATTAATAATAAATCAGGAGCCAGAACTAAGGATCTCCCAACAGCAACCCGCTGTTTTTGACCTCCACTTAATTCAGCCGGATATTTATTCTTGAATTCAGATATTTTTAACCTTTTTAGAGCCAGATTAACTTTCTTCTCTATTTGTTTTTTAGCACAGCCTCTTATTTTAAGACCTAAAGCCAGATTATGGTAAACTGTTTTCCAGGGAAAGAGACCGTAATCCTGTAAAATTACTCCGGTATTTTCTCTAATACCACTAATCAATTTTGATTTAATTTTAATCTCTCCCTGATCAGCCTGTTCCAACCCGGCGAGAAGATAAAGAAGAGTTGTCTTACCACAACCGGAAGGACCGATTATGGCAAGACTTTCTCCTTCTTCAAGCTGAAAATTAATATTATTAAGTACTCTTTCTTTCTGGTAAGCAAAATCCAAATTTTTTACCTCAATCATTGAATGCTGTACTTCCCTTCTATTACCTGATTATAGTTAATCTCAATTTCGCTATCATCAGTTTTTTCTATCCAGCTAATTACTCTGTTTAAATAATCTTCGCTTGGAACTCTAGTCAGATGGTATTGGGGCATAGCAATTAAATTCTTAATTTTAGCTGGTAGATCAAGACTCTTAATCAAAACCTCCCTTGCCTGACTATCATCCTGCTGGATTTCTTTAACTGCTTTATTGTAAGCATTATGGAAAGCCTGGATTGCTGCATCTTTTTCTTTTAAAGCTTTTTCAGTAAAGATCATTGCTTCGGGCATAAAATCATATTCATTTTTATAAACCCTTTTTTCTAATCCCTGAAGCTCTGCTGTTGAAGCTAGAGGCTCAGGAATAACTGCCATTTCTAGTTGTCCCGATTTTACCATTTCTAAGCGAGCAGGGATAGCAGGGATAAAGGTTTTATTTAATTTATATTTATCCCCTAAAAATTGTTCTGATAAAAAGTTAGAAACACTTACTTCCATCATCCCAATATTTACTTCTTCTTTTTCTTCAAAACCTTTAGTAACTAAAATTGGAAAGCTTCCGTCTGTACTGGTAGTTATTTTGACAGGGAAGCCATTATTAACATTATTTACAAAGGCAATTAAATCTGTCATGGCTCCGTCCAGTTCATTGGTCTGCAGTGCAGTCTGTCTGTTAACTGCATTTGTATAGACATCTATTTTAATATCAAGGCCTTCTTCAGCAAAATATCCTTTTTCTTTTGCCAGCAAAATTGGTGCTGAATCAACTGCAGGCATAATCCCAATTTCTAGCTTCATATCTTCGGCCATTGCAGCACCTGATAAAAAGCTAAGTGAAAATATTAACATTAATAGTAATAAAAAAATGTTTTTCTTTCTCATATGTATTATTCCTCCTAAAAATTAAATTTTTTCTATCTTTGTAGTCTATTATATAATTTTTTGTTCAAATTTTAAAGCTTTATTCCATTCTTTTTGCATCTCAGCCATTATTATGTAATAATATATATGTTCAAAAAATAACGAAAGGAAGTTTTAACTTGAATAAAATTAAATTTATCAAAGAAATCTGGAAAGCTTCCCGTCCCCTTTCTTTAACCCTTGCTTTCTACTCGACAACTCTTGGAATGGCTGTAGCTCACCTTGAAGGGAAATTATTCAGTGGCAACATAAATTATGACCTCAAACTGATATTTTTAGTAACTACTGCCGGACTTTTTGTTCAGACCGGAACTAATTTTATCAATGATTATTTTGAATGTGAATATAAAAATATCCACTTTATTGAGGGGAAAAAATATAATTTCCTTGGTAAAAAAAGAAGCTCTTTTTCTATTCTAATTTTTCTGCTGGGAATTTTATCTTTTCTAATTACCGCCCTGCTGGGACTTTATATTATTTCGATTACTACCCAGAAGTTAATTTTAATTGGTGTTTTAGGTATTATTGGCGGCTATGCTTATACAGGAGAACCAATTGTTTATAAAAAGAGAGGTCTGGGCACACCACTATCTTTTGTCCTGATGGGGCCTCTGATGGTCATGGGAACCCACCTTGCTTTTACTCATCACTATTCCTGGAGACCGATATTGCTTGGTCTGCCAATCAGTCTTTTGATTCCTGTTTTGATGCTGAGTAATGAACTTAGAGATTTTGAGCGTGATAGTTTATTGGGAATCAAGACTTTAACTGTTCGAATTGGATTTAAAAAAGCTAAAATTATTTATATAATTCTTCTCAGCAGCTCCTATCTTTTAACTATTCTTTTTGTAATATTTGGTTTTTATCCTGTAACAGCACTTTTTTCTCTGCTAACAATTCCACTGGCATTAAAAGCCTATCAAAATGTTGCAAAAGCTGAAAAAAAAGGTGTACCTATAACCAATCAGCTTCATCTCAGTTTTGGCCTGATTCAGCTGCTGGCCCTATTTTTAACTTAAATCACCAACAGAAATTTAGACTCTAATATTATAATTTTCTGCTAAAAAATCAAGAGTATCTCTGGCAGATGGTGGACAGCCTTTAACAAAGCCATCTGCTCCACTGCAGCAGCTACCAATTCCTATTCCGAATAATTTTTCTCCCTGATAACCCTGGCCTATTTTAATAAATCCTGCTATTTTGTCTAATTGACCTGTTTCTTCTATTCTCTTTAAAGCATGGATTAAATTCCCATAACAGGCTGAGCAGGCTTTTTTAGCTTTTACCTTAGCGGTCAGTTTTTTTATTTTACCAGAAGAATAAGTTATATCTGTTTCCTGATCCTGGTTGAGCTCAATTATTTCTGAACTTGATAAATCTTTACTCCCCACCCCAATTTGATCTGCAATTTCAATATATTCAATATCCCGAATGGAATAGCCCATTAAATTAGCTGCATAGGCATCTACTAAAACCGGATCCTGAGCAGCAATGATTCTATTCATTTTAACTGGGTTACCCCCCTCTTCAAAATCAAGATCACCATAGATACCGTCGACTATTACTAAATCCTGTTTCAATAGTTTGTTTAAATAAGCAATCGGTCTATGTAGACCATGACGGTGAAATTTTCTTTTTTCAGAATCAGAAATACATCCCTTTAGATTTTTTAAGGCACAGGTAATCCTGGTCTGACAGTGGCCCTTCAGCACAGGGAAATTTATTAAATAGTCGGCTTCAAGTGCTTTTTCAGCTATTTCAATTTCCAGCTGCTGATAACTTTTTTTGATAAAATTATCTTTTTTTAAATTATATAAAGGTATATCATATTTTTGAGACAGCTCTTTATAACCGCAAACTTCAAAAGCCCTCTCTGTATCAGCTCCTACCCAGGACCCCTCGATAATCATTAAATTATTAAAGCCTCGTTCTCTAAAATATTCAATACATCCAGCTACAATTTCTGGATCAGTTGTTGCTCCCTGACTTGATTTTGTTGGATTAATTAAATTTGGTTTAAGAGCAATTAAATCATTCTGTCTAAGCCCGGTTTCTACTTTTATTTCTTTGAGCAATTCCTTTACCATTTTTTTAGACTGATCACCATAACTAATTATGATCTGATTTTTTTGCATTAACTCCACCCCACTTATAAGTCTATTATATTACTTTTTAAGTCATATTCAAGTGATAAATTTCATTACAAAAAAATAAAAATATCTAAGCTAAAAAAGGACAGCATTCCTTTAATCGGAACACTGCCCTCCCAATAAACTGAGTTAATTATTAAATTATTTTAATTTTCTCAGCTTAATCTTAAGTTCTCCTTTTTACTCTGAGCTTGTTTAAGCTGCATATCTAATTTGTAATACTGCAGACTGATCAACCTCAGTTACTCTTGAAGCTGGATCAACTTTAATTTCCTCCAGCTGACGTAGGTGATCGATTAGAGCATCTCTTACTTTAATGTAGCTTTCTGTAAAATCAACTTCCTTAAAGGTAGCAAATCCATCCCCACCCTCAGCTAAGAAGTTATTAGTAGCTACTGTATATTTCTGATCCATCTTTAAAGGAGTTCCATCAGAAAGAGTTACAGAAACTACTCTTTCATATTTAGGTTGGTCGGCATCATATTCAACCTTTAAGCCAGAATGCTGCATCATACCCTTATCTAAAGTAAGGCTCTGCTCCAGAATTGAAATAATCTGCTCACCGGTCATTTCTCCAGTTACAATTGTATTTCCAAATGGCAGAAGTTCGTAGATATGACCGACATTAACCGCACCTTTCGGTAGATCTATTCTTAATCCACCAGGATTCTGGAAGGCAATATCTGCTTCTACTTCTTTAGCCATTGCATCTGTAGCCAGAGCACCAACCTTAGAAATAGTGTCATAGCTGCTAACTAATTTCTGATCAGTTTCAATTAAAACTTCTGACATAATTGGCTCAAGTTCTTTTTGATATTTTCTTACCATTTGAGCTATTTCTTCATTTTCTTCGATTTTCATAACACTTTTACGCACAGGATGACTCATTGGCACTGCCTTATAAACCCTGCCGCTATCCTTATTAATAAAGAATCTTAAGTTTCCAAGTTCACGTCCATGTTTATAAGCTTCAACTATAGGATTACCATTTACAACAGCTGTTACGGTGTGATGACTATGACCACCAACTATGCCGGCAACATCGACTTTTTTAGCTGTCTCAACTAATTCTCCACTTACCTGACCACTATCATAATCAGTTGTTCCTGGCAGATGACCAACAACAATTATTAATTCAGCTCCTTTTTCTCGTAAACGAGCACTATATTTTTCAATAGCAGCTGCTGGATCAGTAAATTCTAGATTAGCAATATTGGACGGCATTGTTGTACCTTTAGTATCTGGAGTTGAAATTCCAATCAAACCAATTTTAACCCCATTAGCAGGTATCATTCGGGTTGGCTGAGCCCAGTCAACTAATTCACCTGTATCTTTATTGACTATATTAGCTGCCAGCATTGGAAAATAAGTTTCCTTGTTAATTCTCTTTAATTCATCAATTCCCCAGTCGAATTCGTGATTACCAACTGCCTGAGCTACATAGCGAGCTTCATTCATAAATTCAATTACTGGTTGAGCATCATTTAAGCTAGAAATTGGAGTACCCTGATAGGCGTCTCCAGCATCAACTAAAATAGTACCTTTACGGTTAGCACCGCGATAATGTTCAATTGCACCCATCAACTTAGCTGCGCCAGCTTCATAGCCAGCCTCAACTTTCCCATGGAAATCATTTGTTGATAATACATCTATCTGTTTGTATTTCTGCTGAACTCTTGTTAACATTGCAGCCATTTCTCCAAAATCCATCGCTTCCTGTGGAGCTAGAGTATTATCTCCTCTTCCAACTAAAAGGCCCATCTCAACAGCTAAAGCAACCTTATCTTTATCTCCAAGTTTTCTAGTTAATTTTGCTTTGTCTGTAAATTTATCTAAAACAGCAGGGTTAGCTTCATCTGCAACTCTCATTGCTTCAATCAACATAATTGCAGCTTCCTGACGACTCAGAACTTTATCTGCCTCAAAATCACCATTATTCTCTTCTACAAAACCTGCCATTAGGGCTGCTTCTGCATAAGCTAAATCCTCACCTTCAAGTCCTTTAAAGGTTGGCTCTTCAACTTTTGCTGGAATGTCATAATTAAACATTCGAACTAAAGCTTTGGCTAAATCCATTTTGGTCAGTTTGTCTTCTAAATTAATACTTTTAGCATTCCAGGAACGATTAACAGAAGGTATTTCTAAAACATCATTATTAATTAAAGAAATAGCCTCTTCCTTATTTGGATGATCTAAATCAGCACCAATGATCTCCCAGTTATGATCAACTAATGGCTTAATTTCTTCTTTTTGGTCGATATATTCAATTATCATTTCTCTAATTCCCTCTTCTGATTTATAGTAAGGGTCATTAGAAATAATACCATCAGAACTTAAACCACTGTAACGATAATTATTTAAAGCCAGTTTAAAGGTCTGATCATCTCTTACCGGCTCACCTTGATACATTAAATCTTTTATTCTATTTCCTACCGGCTCAGAAATATCTATTTTGTAGTCAATTCCCTGGAACATATCATAACTGTAGCCCCTAATTTCCGGATCAAAACTAATTGTTATATCTCCAGGTTGATAGGTATTATAATATGCAGCTGTTGACTCTAAATAGTTTTTCAATTCTTCACCTGTAATTTCAACAGCATACAGAGTATTGCTGTATTTATAGATTCGGGCTGCATCTTTAATTGAAACAGGTCCCTGATCGATAGTAGAATCAGCAACAAATAAAGCTGCGGAAGAAATATCAGCACCTGTATTTTCTAGCTGAACTCTGTTAATTAAATCAAGAACTGCAGTATCCTGAACCTGAGCTGCAGGAATACCTTCTACTGGATCTTCTGGAGTAAAATCTCCAGTTGCATAACCAATAGGTGTATTTACATATTCTACAACTTCATTATGGTATGGTTCAGCAACTGCTAAAGTTTCTGGATCAGCTTCATAATCTTCGGCCTCTAAGTGAGTACCTTCCTTACTGTCAACAACCCATTTACCGTTCTGCTGGGATAGAGTCATTTTAATTTTAGAAGCCTGTTCAGCAGCATCGGATGAGGCCATTACTAAAACACCATTTATAACTTCATTAACAGTTTCATGGTCATGAGCGGTAATCATTAAATCAATTTCCGGATTGTTTTCTGCAATTTTACTGGCTTTGTCGCCACCGCTTTTATCATGGCGTCCTTCCAGACCAGCATGGACTAAGGCAATAATTACATCAGCTTTTTCTTCTAATTCTGGAATATACTCTGCAGCAACTTGATCCATATCTTTAAATTCTAAAGATTCTACTTTGTCACCATCCCAAATAGGAATATTGGGGGTAGTTAAACCCAGAATACCTACCTTTATCCCGTCAATCTCTTTAATAGTATAAGGTTTTGCGAAAGTCTCTCCGGTTTCCTTAACTATTGTATTAGCAGATAAAATTGGGAATTCAGCATCAGCTAAAATTTCCTGCTGAGTTTCGAGTCCAAAGTTAAACTCATGATTACCCAGAGTCATAGCACTGTAACCCATATGATTCATTACTTTCATCATTGGATGAACTACATCTCTACGATCTTTAAAAAGTGAAGTTAGAGTATTACCCTGAATAGTATCCCCTGCATCCAATAAAATAACATTGGGATTTTCAGCTTTTGCTTCTTTGACCATCGAAGCAACTTTGGCAATTCCTATATCATCAGGTTCGCCAATTTTATAGGACCAGGGATAAATCGCACCATGAATATCACTGGTAGCAATAACCGTTAATTCTTTTGCCGAAATAATTCCTCCAATGAGCATAACAAAACTCAAAGCCAAAATTACTGTCAGCATTAACTTTTTCTTCTTAATAAACAATATAAATTCCTCCCCTTTAGTTTTGTTAAAAATAGCAATATTCTCACTTTTGTGAGTTAAAGCGTTAAATTTTGCTATTTCTTCTATTATTTAATATATTCTACACAAAACAAAGAACTCCTGCTTGAAATTTTAGCAGGAGTTAAATTATTTGCAAAATATTTAATTAAAATTAATTTTAATTGGCCCAGGGCTGGCTTTCTGCAAAAATTTTCTTATCCTCTGCTGCAGAATCAATTATTTTCAAAGCAAGATATTGATCCTGAGATGCCTCTGCCAGAGAGTAAAATTCCCTGTCATTATCTAGATAATCTTTCATTCTGATCAAAGTTGTAGCAACTGCTATCTCATCATCTGAAAAGCGAGCGGGAAGAAAAGGATTTTGATAAAGCCATTCACCTCCACAGGTAATACCTTTAAGATGAAACCCTTCCAGATTTTGATTAATTCCGGCATCCTGCCGCTTTAATTCTAACTCAACAGGGGTTTTAAAATCTTTTAAATAACTTAAAGTTGAATTCCTAATTTCACCTTCAGTTCCTCTAATCAAAATTTCATTTGATCTAATCCAGGACCGATGCTGATTACGTTCAAAATCATAGACTCCCAACCTGTCGCCAAAATTTAAAAAAGCAAACTCATGCTGTCTATTGACAATTTCCTTTTTTGACGGATAACCTGAACGTCCCGGACCTTTAACAATTTGATTTTCAAAAAATCTGGCCTCAATTTCAGCGGTTTCAAATTTAATCCCCAGAGCCTTTCTCATCAGACTAACTGCATGATAACCGTGGCTGATAGAAATTTTAGCATAATTAATTTTACCCAGTTTACCAGAATCCACAAGTTTTAGAATCGCCTGGTTAAGTGGCTGGAGATGATATTGTTCAGCAATCTGAATAGGATAATTAGAAGCTAAAACTTTATTTAATTTAATTAAATCTTTTAGGTTATCTGCAGGAGGAGTTTCAGCTAAAATAGGTATTTCATAATCTGACAATTTTAAAATCACCTCAGCTGCAGCGTTTTTACTGATCGAAAGCACAACAAAATCCGGTCTTTCAGCAGCAAGTAAATTTTCTATTGAGGAATAGGCCTTAAAATTCCACTTATCTTCAATCTCTTTTCTTTTATTTCTTCTACTGCTAACTACTCCAACTAGCTCAAATTGATCTGGTAATGCTCTAGCAATTCTTAAGTAAAATTCTGCTCGCCAGCCAATTCCTATTACTGCAAAGCTAATTTTTGAATTCAAATTTTTCACCTTCTCTAAAGTTTTAATTAAAAATTATAAGTACTGCTTTTAAAAGAAATTTGTAAATGAAATATCATTTCAAACTATCTATTTTCTGAAAGAAAATCTTTTAATAAAGCTAATCCTTCTTTTAGCTCCTGTTCATTGCCCGCAAAACCAATTCTCAAAAAATTTTCTCTACCAAAGGCGGTTCCTGGAACAACAAGTACTCCTTTTTCTTTAAACAATCTTTTTGCCAATTCTTCAGATCCAATATCTAACTTGAACTTTAAAAAGGCTGTGGTTCCTCCATTTGGTTTAATATAATCAATTAATTCTTCTTTGTGCACCCAGTCATCCAGAATCTGCAGCTGTTTTTTCACCTTTAAGAGATTTCTCTGTAAAATTTCCTTCTTATTTTCGAGAGCAATTACAGACAGATAATCAGCAATCATTCCATTCGAAATTGTGGTATAATCTCTGTGCAGCTGGCAGAGTTCAACTACTTCTTTAGGACCAGCAACCCATCCCATTCTTAATCCAGCTAGAGAAAAAACTTTTGACATACTGCCAACACTGATTCCTTTTTCATAAAGATCAGCAACTGATGGGATTTTCTCGCCCAGATCAAAGCCTCGATAAACCTCATCTGCTAATATGTAGGCATCAGCGGAACGGGCAATCTCTACAATTTTATTCAAGATTTCCTTTTCCATGGCCACTCCCGAAGGATTATTGGGGTTATTAATTGCAATCAGCTTAGTTTTCTTACTAACCATTGATGCTAATTCTTCTAAGTCAGGTAAAAAACCAGCCTCATATTTAAGTTCTAATTTCTTTACTTCTGCCCCAAAAGATTCTGGAATAGAATAAAGCTGCTGATAGGTAGGAAATACCGAAACAACCTCATCTCCAGCCTCAACCAAAGAATATAATAATAAAAAATTGGCTCCAATGGCTCCATGTGAAGGTAAAATATTTTCTACTTCAATACTCTGATAAAGACTACTCACGCCTTTTTTGAAAGCCTCTGAGCCCTTAATATCTCCATATGTGAGCTGCATTTTTCTAATCTCGGTAAGCTTTGCCTCAGGATTATCACTAAAACTAAGCAATTCCTCAACTGTCATTGATTCAACACAGGTTTCTGCGATATTATATTTAGCATCCATCTCATACTCGTTCATCCACTCTTCTACTTTAAATGGCGCTATTTTCATTTTCTCCCCTCCGTTTTATGAATTATTTTCTATATCTCTGCTGCAAAACAGCCATCTTTTGCCTGATACCAATCTATAACATTTATTTTAACAGATAAAAAAGAAAAACTCCACTGAATTAAATCCAGTAGAGCTTTTCGCTTATAAGGGAGGTAAAAAAATTATTTACCATATTAATTTTGTTAAACTCACTTTACTTCCAGATAGCTGTAACCAGAAATTACTTCCCAGAACCCATTGTCAGGCCACGGATAAAGTATTTCTGTAGGAAAACAAAAACTACCACAGTTGGAATAGTTGCCAGAATTGCTCCTGCCACTAACACACTCCAGGAGGTAATAAAATTACCCTGAAGAGTTGCCAGACCAGCTGTTACAGGTTTTAATCTGTCATCTCTCAATAATACTAGAGCCCAGATATAGTCATTAAAAATCCAGGTAAACTCCAGAGTTGCCAGAGCTGCTATAGCAGGTAGAGAGAGGGGAAGATATATTTTATAAAATATTTTAAACTCAGAAGCCCCATCTATTCTGGCTGCCTCAGATAATTCCTCCGGAATAGTTATCATATAATTTCTCAAGAAGAAAGAACAAAATCCCATTTGAAAAACTGTATGAATCATTATCAGTCCCCAATAATTATTATAAATACCAAGATAATTACTTAGTCTAAAAACTGGTATTAAAAGTATCTGAAAAGGAATCAGCATTCCTGCAACAAACATCAAATAGATAAACATATTACCTTTAAATTTATATTTAGCCAGAGCAAAACCAACCAGAGAAGATAGAGCAAGAGTACCAATTAGAGACGGAATAGTAATAATGAAACTGTTTTTTAAGTATGTATTTAGATTGCCCTCTGACCAGGCAGTAGCAAAGTTTTTAAAAGTCACCGCTTCCGGCAGACTCCAGAACCCATTGTCCATTATATCATCCATTGTTCTAATTGAAGTTAAAACTGCTCCAAATACAGGTAAGAGCCAGACTATCGTAAAAATTAGCAGCGCCATAAAGATTATTCCCTGCCTTATTCTTTTTTTCTGATGTAAACTTAATTCCATTATTCCAGCTCTCCCTTCCTAATCTGACGTAAATACATAACAATAAAAATAAACATAATTGCAAATAATACTACTGCAATCGAAGCTCCATATCCCATATTATAATTTTTAAAGGCTTCAGTGTACATATAATGTGCCAAAACATTAGTGGAATTAAATGGTCCACCTCTAGTCATCATGCTGACAAAATCAAAAGCTCTCAGTGACTGTATCATTGTAATTACAATTACGATTACCGTTGTCGGTTTTAAAAGCGGTAAAATTATATATCTAAATCTCTGCCAGGCTGAAGCTCCGTCAATTCTTGATGCTTCAATAACTGTAGGTGAAATAGCTGTAAGCCCTGATAAAAAAAGCAGCATTACATAACCTGTATGCCGCCAGACTGCAGCTCCAATAACTGCATATAGAGCAGTATTGGGATTACTCAGCCAGCCTCTGGTTAATCCTTCCAGTCCTATATAAGTAAGAGTATTATTTAAAAGTCCACCCTGAGGTTGGTAAATCCAGGACCAGATTAACCCGATAACAACCGGAGCCAAAATCATTGGCGAATAAATTGCTGCCTTATACCCTCTTGCCCATTTAATTTCTTTGCTTAATAAAATTGCTAAAAAGAGTCCTACTACAACTGGTATCGCCATAAATATGACCAGCCATTTAATATTATTTACTAAAGAAGTATAAAAAATAGGATCATTGAATAACTTAAGATAATTATCTATCCCCTGAAACTCAGGAGCGGTCATTCCATCCCACTCAGTTAAACTCAAATACATTGTATAAATTGTCGGTCCAATAACCCAGATAGAATAAAATGTTAAAGGTATAGATAAAAAAGCCCAGGGTATATATTTTCTTTTCAAATTAACACCTCCAAAAATTATCACCTGTGAGGTTTAATGACCCCACAGGTGAGATCTCAATAAATAAATCCTTTAATTACTGATAATTAGTCATTAATAAAATTCTGACGATGTGCTTCCATTTCTTCCATAATATTTCTGTAATTTTCAGGTGCATACCAGAAAGCCATTAAGGAATCCATTGTCTTATCAGCTAATTCAGGATCCATATCACGATCATAAAACTGAGCTAGTTCATCAGTATTATCAATCATTTCTCTACCCTTAAGAGTTAAACCATCATATACCTCAGCATCCATATTTTTATTTGTTACCAGTCTACCTAAGTCTTCAGCAAATAAACGCTGCCCTTCTACTGATCCCAGGAAGGCAATAAAGTCTTTTGCCAGTTCTGGATGAGGAGCTTTTTTAGGAATCATAAAACCATCTGTAGGTAGATCTTCAGCAACAGGGACTTCTTTATCTATAATTGGAAAACGGAAGAAATCAAGATCTTTACTTACTTCTTCAGAAGTTGCATCTAAAATAAACTGTCCCATTAGATACATTGCTGCATCACCACTATTTAGAAATTGTAGAGCTTCCTGCCAGGAATAAGCAGCAGCATTTTCAATAAAATAGTCATTTTCAATTAAATATTTCCACTTTTCGAAAACATCAGCAACTCTATCATCAGTAAATGGAATTTTTCCCGCCATTAAGTCTTTATGGAATTTCGCACCATTGATGCGCATATCAAAATAGTCAAAAAAAGCGGCTGCAGTCCAGCGAAACTTAGTTCCAATAGCAAATGGAGTAATGCCATTTTCCTTTAATGTTTCTCCAACTTCCAGGAATTCATCCCAGGTTTGTGGCTCTTCTAAACCATACTCTTCAAAAATCGATTCTCTGTAAAATACAGACCACCAGTAGTAGTTATGAGGTAAAAAGTAAGCTTTGCCATCATAAACGCTGATACTCTGAAATGCCTTTGGGAATTTCTCATAAAAGTTTTCTTCTTCCCAGACATCGGTAATATCCATAACCAGACCTCTATCAACAAAATAACCGGCTCTATTACCTGCAAACCAGCTAAATACATCAGGTGGATTGTCCGAAGTTAACCAGACTCTAATTGCCTGTTTAAAATCTTCGTGAGCTGTTATGTTAAGTTCTACATCAACATCAGGATTCATTTCTTCATACTGAGCAACGAGCTCTTTCATTGCTTTTCTCGGTGCCGGATCACTGGTATAAGTATTAACTACAAGAGTGTCCTGAGCTGCTGCAGAAAAAGACAGTACCATAACCATTAACAGAGTAATTACAATAAGTGAAAGATTCTTAAAATTCATTAAAAAATAACCCCCTTTTGATTTTTAAAACCAATTTAAACGTTTTAAATTAAATTTAAATATCCCCTCCTTTTTTCGACAAAAAACTACAGGTACCAGGTACTTGCACCTTTTTGAGTTTTTTGTCGAAAGTTAGATTTATTTTAAGCTTTCCGACTAGAATCTCTTATCACTAATTCTGTAGGAAAGATAAAAAACTTTTCTCTGGGACTTAAAGATTGACCAGAAATTCTTTTTAACAAAATTTCAGCTGCCTTTTCTCCCATCTGACTAACAGGTATATTAACTGTAGTTAGAGAAGGATTATAAAAATTAGCCATTTTAATATTATCAATCCCAATAACCGATATCTCGGCCGGAACTTTAACTTTTTCAGCAATTAATGCCTGAATAACACCAATTGCCATCTCATCATTTAGACAGACCACAGCTTCTGGTTTATTTTCTCGAGCAGCTATTTTCTCACCAACAGTATAGCCACCTTCCATTTTCAAATAATCATAATAAATATTTTCTTCTTTTAAGTTTAGACCATGTTTCATTAATGCACTTTTAAACCCATTTAATCTTTCTACACTCTGACCGGCAAAAGCAAGCTCTTGATGCCCCAGTGAAATTAAATAATCTGCAGCTTGATAAGCCGCATGATAAACATCACTTTTAACAACTGGAATTAAATCATGGTCAACACCATCGCGATCTACATAAACAACAGGTATATTCTCTTCTACCAGTTTAATAATCAGATCATTGTGCTGAGCCATCATATCACCCACACAGGCAAAAATTGCTCCATCAACCTGGCCAGAACGAAACATATTAATGTAACGCAGCTCTTCTTCACTTTCATAATCAGTACTGCATAAGATTACATTAAAATTCTGGCTGCGCACATAATCTTTAATTGATTGTGCCAGTTCTGCAAAAAACGGGTTAACAACTTCGGGAATTACCAGTCCAATAGTTTTAGTTGACTTCTTGACCAGAGCTCGAGCTCTGGCATTGGGCACGTAATTAAGTTGATCTGCTATTTCTTTGATCCTTATTTTAGTATCTTTATTAACCTTATCACTGCCGTTAAGTGCAAGTGAAACAGTTGCCAGCGAAACACCTGCTTTTCTAGCAATATCATTTAAAGTTACAGCCATATAATCTCCCTCTTTTAAAACGTTTAAATTAACATATTTACATAATAACAAATTTTCATACAATTTGCAAGATTAAATTCAAAATTTTATCATTTAAGTATCTGTTACTAATGTCATTTGTGTGATTTATATGTTTAACCCGGTACAAATTGCAATTTGTACCGGGTACAGAAAAATATATTTTTAATAATCAAGCCCTTTGAACCTAATCTGGAATTCAAATTCTTTTACTTTTAATTCGTATTTTTTTAAGGATCTGGGGCCACAGGAGGTACTACCCAGACCTCGATTTTTATGAATTAACTCCAGATAGATTTCATCTCTAAATGGAAGTTCACAGTCATGTTGAGCTAGCTCAAGATCTCCTTTGCTGTAACAGTGAGCAGTAAAATCAAATTCTCTGGAGTTATAAAAGTTTATTCCTGCTCCAACTCTATTTTTAAACTGCAACCATTTATTTTCAGAACGATTACCATTATCCTGAGGATAAACATAGGGGGTATGCAGCTCACCAATTTTTTTAGTAAAAAGATCGATATAAGCAGCTCTTTTGCTATCAGGATAAGATTCGCCCGGTCCTCTACCAAACCAACTTACAGTCTCTAAATCCTGACTTAATTCAAGTTCCAGAGCAATCCTGGGCAGAGAATATTCTTTTTGATCAGCAAATTCTCCGGCTGCGTCGAGCTCAACCTCACCATTATTATAGATCTTATAATTAAGTTCTGCCTTGATAAGTAAATCCTTTGCTGCAGGTCCAATTGTAAACCGACTTTTAATTACTATATAATTAGCTTTAGTTTCCACAATTTTTAATTCATCCAGACGCTGCCTTAATTTATCAATACCCTGTTTCTTCCACTCAGCAGTGTAATTATAAGTAATATCAGTATTATCATTATCTATCGGAGCTCGCCAGAAACTCAGTTCAGGTCCTTTTTCAATCAGACTTTTACCACGATAGATATACTCACTAAGTTTACCGGTGCCTTTATCAAAGAAAATACTAAATTGGTCTCCTTTAACTTTTAAATATAGATCATTTTCGTTTATACTAAGGCTCTTATTTTTTAAATGCTTTTGAGCTGGATGATATAAACTATCGAAAATATAGGGAAGTTTAAATTGTTTAAATGTAATCTCATGTCCGGCTGCAGCCCAGCTTTGACTGTTCTTTAAAACTATAGAAAAGTTTAGATAACTATCTACTGGAAGCGCAGATTCGATCTCAATTCCCTTTTCTTCAATAATTAGTTCTAAATCACTAAGTCGCAGTCCCTCAACTTTAAAATCTTGAGTATCTCCGGCCCGGAGTGTAAAATCCTGACTTCCACTCTCAATTACCAGTCCGGCTGTTTTAACCTCCCAATTCAGCCTGTAATCTGAACTATCAATAAAATTAAATTGATTTTCTATTTTAACTTTGCCAGCTTTAAAATCAAAATCCTTAATTTTAAAGGGAGCCATTATATATTTATATTCAGTTAAGCCGGGAGAAGGAGTTCTATCGGGAAAGACCAGACCATTAATATTAAAATTCTTATCATTTGGCTGATCCCCAAAATCTCCACCATAAGTATAACAAATCTCTCCAGCAGAATTTTCAACAGCAATTCCCTGATCCAACCAGTCCCAGATAAATCCACCCTGAGCAGAAGGATATTCATAAAAAACATCCCAGTATTCTTTTAATTCCCCAGGACCATTACCCATTGCATGAGCATATTCACATAAAATTACAGGTTTCTCCTGTTTTTGGGCAAGTTCTGCAGTTTGATCTATTGAAGGATACATGGGGCCAATAATATCTGCAATTTCCTGTTTGCGATCACCTTCATAGTGAATTGGCCTTGTTGGATCAAGACGACGGGTTAGTTCTGCCATTTTACGATGATTATCACCAAATCCTGATTCATTACCCAGAGACCAGATAATTATTGAAGGATGATTTTTATAATGTTCAACCATTCTTTCCATACGATCCAGAAAAGCTCCTCGCCAGTCTTCAGATTCAGCCAGTTCATCCCAGCGTCCAACAGGTTCCATCCCATGACACTCTATATCTGTTTCAGCTAGAACATAAAGTCCATATTTATCGCAAAGCTCGTAAAAATAAGGATGATTTGGATAGTGAGCTGTTCTGACCGCGTTAATATTATGTTTTTTCATTAATAAAATGTCTTCTTCCATTTTTTCGCGGCTTACAGTTCTACCAAGATCCGGATCAAAATCATGACGATTAACTCCTCTAATCATAACTGCCTGACCATTAACTAAAAGTTGAGCATTTTTAATTTCTACTGTTCTAAATGCCACCTTCTGCCTGACGGTTTGGATTTTTTCTCCTGCTGGATTTAACAATCTAATCTCAAGCTGATATAAATATGGATTTTCGGCTGACCAGGGCACTGGCTCTGTAACTTCCAGCTCAGTTTTGAATTTATTAAGTCTGGTCTTTTTTAATTCAGACAGCTCTAATCTTTTTTCGGCTATTTTAACTCCCTGATCATACAAATCAATCTTAATCTGAGAGCCTTCAGAAATATATTCCTGATAGGAAAGTACTTCAAAATCACATTTTAAGATTCCTAATTCCAGATTGCGTTTAAACTCGCTTTCAATTTTAAAATCCTCAATTTGAAAAAAAGGCTGGCTGTAAAGATACACGTCACGAAAAATTCCGCTCAACCACCACATATCCTGATCTTCTAGATAACTTCCGTCTGACCACTTAATAACTTTAACAGCAAGTGTATTCTCTCCACCATAATTTAAATATTCGCTTAAATCAAACTCCGCAGCCAGCCTACTTCCCTGGCTATAACCAATATATTCCCCATTTAGCCAGAGATAGAAGGCGGAATCTACCCCTTCAAAACGAATTAAATTTTGTTCTCCCTCAAGATCAGGGCTCAGATAAAACTCTCTGCGGTAAAGTCCGGCAGGGTTTTCAGATGGTACTTTTGGTGGCTCTACAGGAAAAGGATAATTAACATTGGTATAATGGGGTCGATCATATCCTTCCAGCTGCCAGTTAGAAGGAACTGTAATCTGATCCCAGTCAAGAGTAGAGAACTCATTTTTATAAAACTCCTGCTGATATGTATTATGATCTGATAAATATTTAAAATCCCATTCACCATTTAATGATTTAAAATTATAATCAGTTAATGTTTCTTGATCTAAAAAGAAAATACGATTTGCATGGGGAAGACGCTTATTAACTGCATAAATACCCGGGTTTTCCCATTCTCTCATTTAACTCACCTCATTTAAATTTTTAAAGAATAAAGACCAGAAGTTATTAATATTCTCGACGAACTTTTTTCATCCTTAAAAAAACTTTTTATTAAATTTGCTAATAAAGATACAGCTTCAGCCAAATATTCAGCTGAAGCCACACTAAAGCTACCCTTTTAAAGCTCCCATTGTAATTCCCGAAATAATATACTTCTGGAAATATAAGAAAATAATTATTAAAGGTGCAGTTGACATTGTTGCCGCTGCCATAATATGATGCAGTGGTATTCCAAACTGCTGACCCTGCAGCTGTGCAATAGCTACTGGAACTGTGTACATGATTGATTTATTGGTTACAATTAACGGCCAGAAAAACAAGTTGTAATTATTCATAAAATAGATTGTTCCTAGAGCAGCTACAGCCGGTTTGATAACCGGTAAAATTATTTGAAAGAAAATCCTAAACTCTCCACAGCCGTCAATCCTTGCTGCTTCGATTAAATCATCGGGAATTCCATCAATATACTGCTTGAGCATAAAAAGTCCAAATCCCTGTGCTGCAAAAGGTAAAATAAGGGCCGGGTAGGAGTTAATCCAGCCAACCTGAGCCATTAAAATATAGAGAGGTATTGCCAGAACCTGCATCGGAATCATCATGGTTGATAAAATTACAGCAAAAAATAATTTCCTACCAGGTGCTTCTCTATATTTGGAAAGCGCATATCCACCAGTTGCCGAAATAAAAACACCAAAAAAAGTGTACATGATAGCAACAAAGAAAGAATTAAATAAGTTTCTACCATAAGGAACAGTGTCAAATACATCAATATAATTATTCCACATAATTTTATCTGGCAGTAAACTGGGAGGATATTCTGAAATTTCGGCCAGTGTCTTAAAGGATGATGTGATCATCCAGACAAATGGGAGTAAAGAAATAAGTACTCCGGTGATCAATAATATATAAAACACATAAGTAGTAATATTTTCTTTTTTAAACATTGCTTAAATTCCCTCCTCGCCAGAACCAATTTTAATCTGAAAATAAGAGGCTACAAAAATAATAGCAAATAACACATACGATAATGCTGATGCATAACCCATTCTAAACTGCTGGAAACCAGAATTATATAAATACTGAACCACAGATAAAGAAGACTGCATTGGTCCTCCACCTGTCATAATATAAGGCTCGGTAAAAATTTGAAAAGATCCAATAGTAGAAAGAATAAAAGTAAATAAGATAATAGGCCGCATCATTGGAACGGTAATATAGAAAAATTTCTGAAAGGTAGTTCCTCCATCTATATCTGCTGCCTCATATAAATCTTCCGGGATATTCTGCAGTCCTGCCAGCATAATAATAGTATTATAACCAACCCAGCGCCAGGTAAGAACTATCACAATTGAAATTTTAGACCAGGCTGTACTTGTTAAAAAGGGAATCTTTTGGAAACCAATACTTTCAACAAAGAAATTAACAAGACCAAAAGAACTATCTAATAAAATAGTAAATATAACTCCAACAACAACTGTTGAGGTAACAAAAGGCATAAAATAACCAACTCTAAAATATTTTAAAAATTTAACTTCTTTTTTATTCAGCATAACTGCCAGAATCAGGGCAAAACCTAAGATTAGAGGTGTACTTGTCAGCCACATAAATATTGTATTGAATAAAGCTGTATGAAAAGTTGAATCAGTAAAAATTCGTGCATAGTTTCTGATTCCGATAAAAGTTGCCTGACCAAGACCTCCCCAGTCATGTAGACTCATATAAAAAGAGAAAATAATTGGAAATAACATAAATACAGAAAAAAACAATAAAAAAGGAACTAAAAAATAATAAAAATGACGGTTTTCTTTAATTTTTTGCAGGGTAGTTTTATCTTCCAATGATTATTCACCATCCTTTTAAGAAAGCAGGGTCATTCTGACCCTGCTTAATAATGATTAATTTATTTTACTCCATAAAATCTTCAATTGCTTTTTGAGCTTCTTCTAAACCTTTGTCCAGATCAACTCTGTCAGTTAAAATTCTAGTAAGCTGTAAGTTAACTGGAGCCCCTTCTGCACCAAAAGCCTGAGTAGAATAAGGTGTTGCATTCCAGGTAGCTAATTCTTTTTCACTTATTTCTGCAAGTTTCTGCCATACTTTCTGACCACCAAAGAATTCTATTTCCTTGTTGAATGCTTCTGATTCAAATATTGGTCTATAAGCAGGCATTACTCCAGCATCCTGGAATAAGAATTCTGTACCTTCTTTTGAAGCCAGGACATACTTAGCAAAGTTAACTGCAAGCTCTACGTTTTCAGAATTTGAAGGAACAACCATTGCAGTACCACCCATTGAACCTGCTGCCTTGGAAGTAAAGTTAGGTGCCTGCATAACTCTCCACTTACCGGATGTTTCAGGTGCAATTTCCGTAATATTACCAATGAACCAGCCACCAGCTAAGATAGTTGCTACTTCACCATTCTGGATTGCTGCATTCCAGGGAGTTGACCAGGGAATTGCTTCTAAACCAATACCAGAATCTGTGATTTCCTGCATAACTTCTATTACTTTATAATTAATAGAAAGCTTATCTACAATTGGATTACCCTGTTTGTCAAAGAAATTTCCTCCTGCAGCTCTTAAAGCAGGTTCGAAATTCCAGTTACCCAGTTCATAGTGAGTGGTAGGCCAGGGTAACATTTTACTTCCTGTTTCTGCTTCAATTTTTTTACCAGCTTCAATATAATCATCCCAGGTTTTAATACTTTCAGGATCTACTCCTGCTTCTTTAAAGATATCTGCACGATAGAACATTGTGTAAGGACCAATATCTGCAGGAATACCATATGTTGTATCTTTATATCTTGAACCTGCATAAGCTGCTGCTGTAAACTGATCAGAAATTGGATCAACATATTCGGATAGATCTGTTAAACCACCTAGTTCAGCAAAACTGGCAATATGAGTACCCAAGTTTACTGTTGCCAGATCAGGTCCACCTGTACCAGCTGACATTGCAGCCTGCAATCTAGGAACCATGTCTCCCCAACCAATTAATTCTACATTAATTGTAGCATCCGGATGATCTTCTTCATAACGATCTGCCAGCACTTCTAAAGTGTCAGGATAAACTCCCCAGCCCCAGACGGTAATTTCTTCCGCAGCTGCAGAAAGAGTTAATGAAAGAGCAAAAATCAAAGTTAAAGTAATAATTAATGTTTTTTTCAAAATAATTCCCTCCTGATATTTTTATTTTTCTAAATAAACAGATTCAGTAGAGCTTAAGTTCACCTCCCCGCTAAAAGCTTTTCGTTAAAACGTTTTAAAGTTATTTCTTTTTCTTATTTAAAGCCTCTTAAAAGGTTTTAAATAAGTTTAAAAAAATATTTTAACTTCAATTGTAGTTTAGCATATATTATTAGACTTTTCAATAATATTCTCAAAATTTTGTTTTATAAATTCAAAACCTCCTGAAAATTGTGGGGGATCATCCCGACTTATTCAGGAGGTTAAGGGAGAAAATTTTTATTCAACAGTCATTTGGTTAAATTCAACAATTTCTTCAACTGGTATTTTGGGAACTCTATTTTCATCCAGAAGACCGTTTTTTTCCTGCTCCACATCAGTTAGCTGTGTATAACAGTAGCCTTCAAAATAGTCAGCTGCTCTAATTATCTCCATGATTTTTTTCATTCTCTCAATCAACTCACTCTGACTCTGTACCTGTTCACCATATCCCCAGCCTTCTTCGTCCTGAAAAGCTATACCACCAAATTCACTAAAAATTAACGGCTGACCTCGATATTGATAATTATCCGCCATAATGAACTTTCCGCCTTCAATATAAAGCTGATCATTAAAAATCTCCTTATTTTGAAGCAGCTTCTCCCAGTTTTTAAGATATGTCTCCTTTAATTCATCTTTGCTCTCAACATAATCATGGAAGGTAATTATATCCGAAACTGTATGTTCCCAACCATCATTGGCAATTACAGGTCGCTGGTTATCAATACTTTTGGTAAGATAGTAAATACTCTCAGTAAAACTCTGCTGTTTACGACTGGTTTTAACAGCTTCAATTCCCCAGGACTCATTAAAAGGAACCCAGGTTATAATAGAGGGGTGATTATATAATTCCTTCACTACCCGCAGCCACTGACTGCTGAAATTTTCCACTGCCTGATCATTATATTTATAGGTTGAACCAATTTCTGCCCAGACTAAAAGGCCGAGTTTATCTGCCCAGTAATAAAAGCGATCGTCTTCTATTTTTTGATGTTTTCGGGCCCCATTAAAGCCCATCTTTTTTGTTAACTCAATATCTCTTTTAATAGCCTGATCAGAAGGTGGAGTTAATAAGGTATCAGGCCAGTAACCCTGGTCCAGAATTAACTTCTGATAAAGAGGCTGATTATTTAAAAAGATTTTATCATCTTCAATAGAAATCTTTCTCATTCCAAAATAAGAACTCACTTGATCTACTATTTTTTCATCTTTTAGAAGCTTGATCTCAAGATCATATAAATCAGGTCTGGATGGTGACCAGAGTTTAATTTGCGAATTTTTATCATCTAAAGAAATTTTAAACTTATAATCTCTTCTATCAACATTAAAGGCTAACTTTTGAATCAGTTCCCCCTCAAATTTTATTTCTGTTATCAATTCATAATCACCAGCAAAATTACTCGCCTTAAAATTATATTCTAATTCCACTTCTCTCTGGTCAAGATCAGGAGTAATCTTAATATTTTCTAAATATAAACCCTGCTCAACATACTCTAACCATACAGTCTGCCAGATCCCGGTTGTCCGGGTATACCAGCAGAGAAAATTTTCTTCTTTATAAGTTTGTTTACCGCGCGGTTGAGTTTTCGAACGTGAATCTTCAACCTTTATCACAATATTATTTTCTGCCTGATAATCAACAAAATTACTGATATCAAAAGCAAATGAATCATAACCACCACTATGACTTCCAACAAAATATCCATTAATCCAGACTTTTGTTAGATAATCTACAGCACCAAAATTTAAAATCACATTTTTATTAGACTCAACATTAACTCTAAATTTTCTCTGATACCAGATATAATTATGTTCACTGCGATCAGCAATTCCACTGGCTTTAGTTTCAAAAGTAAAGGGAACCATTATTTTAGTTTCGAATTCTTCAGCTTTAAACCATCTATTTTTTTCACCCTCATTTTGCCCATCAAAAGCAAAATTCCATTCTCCATTTAAATTTTGCCAGGTTTCTCTTTTAAACTGTGGTCGGGGATGTTCTGGTCTTGGTATTTTTGACTCCATCTTTTTCCTCCTGTCTTATATATTTAACCTTTAATACCTGTAAATTTAATACCCTGAATAATCTGCTTCTGGAATAATAAGAAAGCTGCAATTGCAGGTAGAGAAGCAATCATATTAACAGTCATCGGTATTGAATAATCTGGTGTATAAGCATCAGTAAATGTTGGAACTCCAACTGGTAAAGTAAACATTTCTTTAGTCATAATTGCTATAAACGGCCAGAGGAATGCGTTCCAGGCCTGAATAAAGGTGAAAATTCCAATTGAGGCTATAGCTGCCTTAGAAAGCGGCATAAATATTGAATAATAAATTCTAAATAAGCCGCAGCCGTCAATGCGAGCACTGTCAATTAAATCTCTCGGAATGGCATCAAAAAATTCTTTTAAAATTATGATCCCTAAAGGAATTGCAATTCTGGGTAAGATCAGTCCAGGATAAGTATTGATCAAACCTAATTTTTGCACAATATCAAATAAAGCTACAACATTTGCTTCAGTTGGCACCATTAAACCAATTGTAAATAGAACAAAAACCAAATTTTTATATTTAAAATCAATTACCGAAAGGGCAAAAGCAGCCAGTGAATCAAAGATAATAACTATCAAAGTAACACTTGCTGATACTATCAAACTGTTTAGCATCCATTTTAGAACAGGTGCCTGGGCGATAACATCAGAGTAATTTACAAAAGAATATGGAGGCAAAAACCATTCTATAATTTTTGAAACATGATAGCCTGAAGGTTTAAGAGAAGCAAAAAGCATCCATAAAATTGGAAAAATAAAGAGTACTGCCAGCAGATAAGAAAAAGAATACTTTAGCACTTTTGTAGTTGGTGAAGTCTTATTCTCCATTATTACACTTCCTTTCTATTCCGTAAATATATTTGAACCATAGAGACAATTACCAGAATTATAAAAAAGGCAAAAGCCATTGCTGCACCATATCCCATGCTGTTTTGTTTAAAACTAGTTTCGTAAATATACTGTACTATTGGCCGGGTTTCTGTTCCGGGTCCACCACCGGTGATTAACCAGACTTGTGAGAAAATCTTAAATGAAAATATGATCTGCAGTAAAGTTATTACCCAGGTAATCGGTTTTAAGGATGGTAGTGTAATGTATAAGAGCTGCTGCAGCTTAGTTGCCCCATCTACTTCTGCTGCTTCATAAAAAGATTCCGGTATATCCTGTAGTGCTGCTAAATATAAAACCATATTAAATCCGACTGTCCACCATAGGGTTGCAAAAACAATTACAAACCAGGCAAGATTGGCTTCTCCTAACCAAAATATTGTTTCTTCTACTCCAAAATAACTCTGTAAAATCCCATTTAAAAGTCCACTGTGTGGTTGAAAAAAATAGACCATAATTGAAGAAATAACGGCGACTGATAATACATAGGGTAAGAAAAAAGCTATTTTCAAAAATAACTGCCCTTTAATTTTTTGATTTGCTAATAACGCTAAAACTAAACCACCAATAACAATTGTTGGAGTGGAAAGAATTACAAACATTAGTGTATTACCTAAGGACTCCCAGAAAGCTGGATCTTTTATCATATAAAGGTAATTATCCAGCCCAACAAATCCCATATTGCGAATCATAGTCCAGCGGTGAAGACTCATCCAAAAACCTCTAAAAATCGGAAAAATTAAAAATATTACATAAACTAAAGCGAAAGGCAAAAGAAACGGCAGTGCCTTTAAGAAAGGATATTTTTTAGACAGCTCGTTATATAAATTCAAATTGAGACCTCCTTAAAAATTTGATTTCTACACAGACACAGCTTAATGTGCCTGTGTAGAATTTTAATTATTCTATCTGCTTATTAATCTTTCAATTGCTGTTACAGCCTCATCTACCGCTTCCCCTGCAGTAATCTGATCATTCCATACCTTACTTAAAGCTGTAGTAATTTCCGTTCTGATTCCCCAGGTATAAGCGCCAGCACTATCAAATTTAACATAATCTGCCGCCTTGACATAATCTAATCTATAAGGCATATTTCTAAATGCTTCTTTTTCAATTACAGTATTTTTACTTGGAATATGTCCTGCTTTAGCCCAGAGCTCACCGTGATCTGTAGCCCACTTAGCAAAGGTCAGAGCTGCTTTTTGTTTTTCTTCATCGATATCTCTAGCATAAGGGATAACAAGAGTGTGAGAATCTCCCCAGACTGATCTATTATTAAAGATCTCTGGCATAGGAATTACACCAAAGTTTAAGCCTTCAGTTTCTTCTAAAGTACCAGTAATCCAGACACCAGTTAATAAGGAGGCCGCCTCACCATTCCTAAATAAATTTACATTCTCCATATACTCTGAATGCAGAGGAGAATATTCTTTATCATATAGATCTTTCATCCAATCAATGGCTTCTACTGCCTTTTCTTTATCTAAAGTAACTTCCTTCCCGGTTATAACTGGTGAGCCATCAAGCTGATTATAAAGACTCCACCAGACTCTGTAATGTCCTTCTGCAGTTAATTTAGTCCAGTTAGTCATCGGATATTTAGCAGAAGAGTCAGCCTTTAATTTTGCTAAGTAATCTTTAAATGATCCTTCTATCTTAGGAGTACCATCTTCGTTAAGCAGTCCTGCTTCAGAAAGTAAATCTTTATTGTAATAATAAACAAGAGGATGAGTATCTAAAGGAACCGCATAAATTTCGCCGTCTATTTCTGCTCCATTTAAAATATTTGTATTATATTCAGACCATTTAATTCCTACACTTTCTCCAAGTTCAGCTAAAGGAACAATTAAACCCTCATCTGCCAGTTCTTTTACTCTTGTAACATGACTGATTGCAATATCAGGTCCATTACCACTGGCGGTAGCTGTTTTTAACTTTGTATAATACTCCTCCCATTCTAATCTTGTTACATCTACATTGATGTCGTCATGAGTAGCATTAAATTCTTCTACAATTGCATCCATAAACTCAGCATCTCCACCACCAAAAAGATTCCAGTATTCAACAGTCACAGCCTCAGCAAATGCAGATGTAGTAAATCCAATCAATAAAGTTACTAAAACTAAAAAGAATAAGCTTTTCTTCATTATAAATCCCCCTTAAGAATTTGTTGTTAGAATTTGCCCAATTGCTACTTTAATTAATAATATTGTGAATATTTTTTTGGAATATCCCCCTCCTTTTGTTTTATGTATTATTGCTTTAATTTAATAATTATTGAATTAAAGCGCCTAAAAAATTTGAACTGGTATTTAGCTCTATTATTAGTATTCAAGACAAAGTTAAAAATTCCTGCTTTTATTTTAATTTTTCTTAATTTAATTTATTAATCATTGAATTTATATCTATATCTGAGCATAATATCCTGTCTGTAATTACCAAATTTTTTGCCAAAAAGATTAACCCCACCTACATTACGGGCATCTTCTTTAACTCCAATTTTGACATCAATAAAATCTTCATTCTCAATCTTAATATCAGATAAAGTTATATTTGAAATTTTATTGCCGTCAATATATGTTCCATCTTCTGTTACCTTCCAGATTTTTAAAAGCCCGTGCTGAGTCTGATCAAAATACCACCAATCAGGGTTCAAAATACCTCTGTTTTCACCAAAATCACCGGGGGAGGTCCAGACACCAATTTCAACTCCATTAATCCAGATTGAAATATCAGAGGGCCAGTCTTCATTGTAATCTGAAGTTTCTGAGCAGATCTCCATACTCAGCTCTAATTTTGTAGCTTGAGAATTATTAGGTAGATTATTGGGGAAAACATATTTTACATACCCTTTGCCGAACCAGAGAATCTGAGCATGAATATGTTCAGGATGCAGAAATGATTTAACATCATCAAGTTCACCAATTACTGCCTTTTCTGAAGCCAGACCACAGGTTGGACTCACTTCAAAATCTTTATAGTTTCCAATCGGCATTGATGTTTCAATTAAATTTTTATCCTTTAATTCTCTATTTCCTGGCAAATTAACCAAAATTTTATCATAATTCAATCGACATATTTTTTGAGAACCGTGATTACCAGGTTTATATTCAGTTTCGATTAGACCAGCTTCTTCCAGCTTTTTAATATTAACTGTCACAGACGAAGCAGGCATATCTATATATTCAGAAATTTGATTTAAGTTCATATCTTCATTCTGTAAGACTTCTAATATTCTCATTCTGGACTCAGAACCAAGGGCTTTTAAAACCTCTATAATCTGTTCTTCATCCTTTAATTCCATTATATTACCCTTCATTTTAATCACTCCAATTACTTTTTATAATTTTATTTTAACAATTATTGAATTAAAAAGCAATTATAAAAATTAAATTCCTATTAGAACTCAACCGCTTCCCCAGTTTCAGCTGATTTATAGATTGCATCCAGAATTTGAGCTATCACCAGAGCCTCTTTGGCTTTTACAGGTGGCTCTTTATCAGCTTTTATAGCTTCAATCCAGAGCCTTATTTCTCGATCACCAGGGTCTTCGTTTGTTGAACTGGCTGTAGAAATTTCTTCTTTATAAAGCCGACCCTCTTTTTCGCCATTGATTCGGAGACCATTAATATTGTCAGCTCCTGCCTTTGTTCCACTCAAAATACTTTTAATATCATATTCTTCTGGAGTATTTAAAGCCCAGCTGCTTTCTAAAAATATTGAACAGCCATTTTCCATTATAATATGGGCAACTGCTGCATCTTCAACCTCAAATTTTTCTTTTTCCCAGGGTCCAAAATAATTGGCCTTACTGCTTTCTGCAGCCATCTCATTAAAAACATTTGCCAGCACAATTTTAGGCTGATAATTATCCAGCAGCCAGAGAGTTAAATCCAGCGAGTGAGTTCCTATATCAATTAAAGGCCCACCACCCTGAATTTCTTTATCCAGAAAATACCCCCAGGTTGGTACACCTCGCCTCCTTAAGGCCAGGGAACGAGCAAAATAAATTTTTCCCAGTCTGCCACTATCGACCAGCTCTTTAAATAAAATGTTTTCTGTTTTAAAACGATTCTGGTAACTAACTGATAATTTTTGACCTGTCTTTTGAGCCATCTTATACATTGCTTCTGCCTGCTCAGCATTTAAAGCCATCGGTTTTTCGCACATCACATCTTTGCCAGCCCTCAATGCAGCAACTGAAATTTCTGCATGAGAATTATTCGGGGTACAGATATGGACAAGATCAAGCTCATTATCCTGCAAAAGTTTATTATAATCTGTATAGACTCTGGAAACTTCAGCTCCAAATTCTGCTGCTGCTCTTTCTGCTTTTTCCAGACTTCGATTACAAAAAGCTGTCATTTCTACATCTCTCAATTTAGCCAGACCTGGCATATGTTTACTGAAAGCTATTTCTCCACAACCAATTATTCCGGCTTTTAATTTTTTTCGCATTAATTTTCTCCCCTTAGATCAGTAATATTAAAGACTGCTATTTATTATTATAATTTGATTTTTTTCACTTAAGCTACTTGATAAAATCCTAATCTTATAACCTTTTATCTCTGGCCTGGTTTAAACTGATTTAAATTTTCTTTTTTAATATTTTCCAGATTGTTCTGGCTGTTTTAACAGCATTTTCACCTAATGGATGATCACTATAGGCAGTTTCTACAAATATTTCCGTTAAATTATTAATTTCTTCTTTTAAGTCCTGAAACTTTTCGACTAAATAACTCCGGTATTCATATGGAGTAGCAGCTGGATCTTTACCCATCCCTTTTAAAGATAAAAGTCTGAGCAGAGAGTTATAAATTCTAATTATTATGGAATTAGATTGACCTGTCAGCTCAATATTTTTAATGTTCTTTGCTTCTTCTTTAGCAGATTTCTTATTTTTTAGCCTCTCATTTCTTTTTCGCCAGCCGGAGGTAAAATTAATTTCTTTAATGACGGTAAAAATATCTTTAAGCGCTTTAATAATAAATTGATAAAAAGCTTTAAAAAACTGGGGCATGTTTTTTAACTTGCCTATCTCTGAGGTTATAAAAAAGATTACAAGAGCCAGAAAGAAAAGCGCAAAAATAACAGTCAAAAATATCTGGATAATAACAAATAATATCTCAATCCATCTGGGTTCTTCTTCCTCGGCCTCATCAGGCAGCTGTCCAGCATCAAATCTCTCTCTTATATTATCCTGCTGTTCCATCTCAACTACTCCCAACAAAGCCAGCTGTTGTCCTATCCAGCTGTTGATTCTATCCATTGGTAACGGTTGATAATTTGAAGGAAGTAAGAAAGCAAGCAGCAGAGCTAAAATTATAAAAATTAATAGAAATTTTCGCCAGCCCTTTTTTATTGATTGAGTTTCCTTTATTCGATTAACATTCCAGTCAACTGTTTTTTTGTCAAGATAAGTCAATGCCAGTAGAAATACCTCTGTAACTAAAAATATAATCGTTAAAATCAAAAATAGCATATTGACTTCACCTATAAACGCCCAGAGAATGAGCAAAGGCAGGTTAAGCCAGCTTACTTTTCGAGTCATCCTGGGCCAGATCAAAGGATAATCAAGCAATCTCCTAAATTCATCTAAATTCCAGTCCTCTCCCTTACTTTCATAAATTTTATCAAAATCCTTACGAAAATATTCAAAAATACCGCAGAATTCATAAACCTGATACCAGAAAAAAATACTGACCAGCCAAAATATAAATAAGTCCAGCTTGTCAAGGCTAAATATTGTAGCCAGACTCTGATAACGACCACTTAAAACAACTAAAAGCAGCAGATAGACAAAAAATTCTACAACAAAAGTCAGCATCGGTATTTTTATTTCCAGAGAAGCATTAAAATGCAGGATTGCCTCTACTAAAAATAAAAATAAGATTAAATAGGAAAAATTATTTAAGTTCATAAAATTTGAATTAATTTCAATTAAATAAAAAAACATAATGGCAAGGATAAAATACAATATAACTCCCATAAAGGGATAAAGATAACTATATTTAAAATTATATTCTTTAGCCTTCATGTAAATCACGCTCCCGCCGCAAATGATGAATTGAAAGGGGCGCTGTAAAAGGTAGATAGCTGTATTCCCGATGTACAACTTCATCCCCCAGAATCATAATTTTAATATTATAACCTCTTCTCAAAAGGTTTTCTACCACCTGTATTAGTTCGCTATCATCTTTATCAGTAAAAATAATTAGAGTTCCTCCCCAGGCTAGATCCAGCTCATCTGTTAATAGATTAAGAAAGTTATCAGCCTTTGATATTTCAACTCTTGCCAGTAACTCCAACAATTCCTGTAGATGAGCATCTCCACTACCGGATGGCAGTTTTAAATAACTATTGAAATTAGCAGCAGCTGCTGAATCAGATTCAATCTCATTCGACTTATTAACATTATCAGCTTCAGATTCTAAAGTATTAACTGATTTTTCAACTTCCAAACCTGATCTCTCTCCCGACTTATTTTTTGTATTTATCTTTTGCTGATAGGCATTAAATTCCTCCCAGTCTGTACCTTCAATAACAGCATTACTTAAAAATTTAAAGCTGTGGCCAACCCGATTTAAATAATAAGCCATTGAAGCTGCTGCTGTTACTGCAAGCTCTGTTTTTCTTTCTAAAAATTTAAGCCCATAATCTTCCTGAGACATATTTAAAACCAGAGCTGTATCAATCGAAACTGTAGATTCATTTTGGCGAGATTTTAATTCCCCAGTTTTAGCAGATGCCTTCCAGTGGATCTGGTTTAATCTATCTGCAGGCTGATATTCTCTAATACCTGCTGTTTTATAAGGATCCTTATAAATAGGCTGAGGCCATTTAGAATTGCCAAAAGGTAATCGGGAAGCCAGTCCTAACTCTTCTAAATTTAGAATTTTAGGATATATATAAACTTCGAGCTCTTTGAGTTCCCCTCTTGTTAGCTCATAGCCTAAAAAATCTCCTATCTCCCATTTCAGAGGTCCAATTTTATAAAATCCTCTTTTTTTAGCCTTTAAATTGAATTGCCATTCCTTTTTCTCCCCGGCTTTAAAATAGCTTAAGTGCTGCTCCTCCAAAATAGTCAATTTATTGGGTAAAAATTCTTTAAATTTCAGCCATAAAATTGGCAAAAAACTATTATTTTCTATCTTGATTATTACTTCAATCTTTTCATTATAAAATAAATGATCATTTTTTAAGTAATGAGATATTTTTAAATTTTTGCCAATATTATAATGATAATATTTGATTATAAAATGAAAAAGGAGGAAAAAATAAGCAAGCTTAAATAAGATTGTCCGCTGCATAACCGCTCCTCCCAGATAGGTTACTAAACCCAGAGCAAAGAAATTAATCAATTACTGGCACCTCGGTTCTTCTAATAATCTCTTTTATAATCTTTTTCTTATCTGCACCTCTGAGCCTGCTTTTTGATTTAACAATTAAGCGATGAGCAAGAACTGCAGAGGCAATTTCTTTTATATCATCCGGAATGATATAGTCTCTTTCCTTAATTACCGCCCATGCCTGAGCCATTTTCATTAAAGCAATACTACCCCGGGGACTGGCTCCCAGCTCCAGATCACTATGATTCCGGCTCTGATTTACCAGTTCTACTATGTATTTTCTCAGTTTCTGATCAACATGAACTTTTTTTACCTCGTTCTGTAATTCAATAAACTGCTGATCAGTCATTACAGCCTCTAATTTTTCCACTGGATGCTCCAGCTGCAGGTTTTTTAAAATTATCTGTTCTTCGTTCTCAGCGGGATAACCAATCTCCAGTCTAATTAAAAATCTATCAAGCTGCGCTTCAGGTAGTGGAAAAGTACCGTCATATTCAATTGGATTCTGAGTTGCCATGACGATAAACGGATCCGATAATTTGCGGCTTATTCCTTCAACAGTGATTTGTTTTTCAGCCATACTTTCTAAAAGTGCTGATTGAGTCCTTGGAGTTGCACGGTTTATCTCATCAGCTAAAACTACCTGTGAGAGAATTGGTCCTTCTCTAAATTCAAATTCATTTGTTTTTTGATTGTAGATAGAAACACCAGTAATATCAGATGGTAAAAGATCAGGGGTAAACTGAATTCGCTTAAATGAACAGCCAACAGAGCGGGCCAGTGATCGAACCAGGATAGTTTTCCCGACTCCAGGTACATCTTCAAATAAAATATGTCCCTCAGCCATCATAGCTGCCAGAGCTAGTTTTATTACACGATTCTTGCCCAGGATCACTTCTTCCACATTGTCAATAATTTTCTGTACTTTTTCTATATTCTGCAATTATTCCACCTCTTATTATTGGGGACCAGATACAAGCTTTAGATTTTGTAGCTGGATAAAAATTTTCTCTATTATTTAACCACTGGCACAGTCAAACTTCCCTGGGGGAGAATATAAACAGAATAATCTCCCTTATATTTTTCTTCCAGATAATCAACTGCCTGCTGAATAGATGTCATCTTTTTAGCAAAAATATTATCAGTTTGTTCTACAGTTAAATCGGAAATCAGAATTATTTCTTTTTCAACTGCCACCTTAGAGATCGCAAAGGCTTTGTGACCTCCAAGTAAGAATTTTTCTTTTATCCGTTTAACATTATCTTCAGGTTTTTGAGCCTCATTCATCCATTTTTCAAAACGCTCTTCCCCATAACCTTCTGAACACTCAGCCACCCAGATTATTGTTCCTCCCTTTTTGACAGCATGCTCTGCATGATCCAGAGCTTTCTGGGCCTGATAAATATTAATATCTCTTGGAAAACCGCCCGAACTTACAATAGCTGCATCTGCTTTTTTTGCTAAATGAAGATGATACATCTCAGCTGAAGTATTAACCCCATCTTCCCAGGCCTGACGATAATTTCCAGCAGTAACCTGAACAATCTCACGACTGCTGTTGGTAACAACATTCAGAATAAAATCCACCCCAACCTTTGCTGCTGCTTCAAACATTTCCTGACTGATTGGGTTTTCACTTATTTCAGGCGGATCTGCTATAACATCTATCATTAGAGCATGATTATTTTCGATGCTTTCCCTACCGGCTACTCCTGGCAAAATTGATTTTCTTCCACCAGAAAAACCTGCCATATAATGAGGTAAAATCACCCCAGTGGTGATTACAAAATCAGCTTCAGCCACCTTTTTATTAATTTTTAGCCTATTACCAGTGCTAAGCTTGCCTAGATCTGCTAAGTTATGATCACAGTTGTGATAAATAAAATTATAATTGCTGTCAATTTTTTTACCAAAAATTTCTTTATTTTGCTCTGGCGAATGAGGACTGTGAACACCGGTGGCTACAATAAAGGTTACCTGTTCTTTTTTAATCCCCGCTTCCGAAATAATACTCAACAGTGGTGGCAGCATATGGTGATATGGTGTATAGCGGGTTACATCATTAACTATAATTACCAGATCATCTATTTTTTTAGCTGTTAGAAGTTCTGCCAGTGGTGCGCTGCCCGTAGGATCTGCAAGTGCCCTCTCTACTGCTGCCTGTGGAGCAGCCAGCCCCTCTTTTTCTTTTGCTTTTAGGATATCTAATACTTTACTACTCTCAATTTTAAATTCTAATTTTTTTCTTCCATATTTTAATTTCATTTCTACTATACTACTCCTTCTTATTTGATGACCGGTAGCCGGGATTATTTTCAGATGCCTGATGTCATTAATTTTCCCAGCTGTTAATATAATCCTCCTGTTCCTCTGTCAACTGATCAATCTCGATTCCTAATGACTTCAATTTATATTTTGCTACCATATTGTCAATATCATCAGGTATATTATAAACTTGGGCATCCAAATTTTGATTATGATTTAAATGTAATAAAGATAAAAGCTGTAGGGCAAATGTCATATCCATAATTTCGGCTGGATGTCCATCTCCTGCTGCTAGATTAACCAGTCTACCATCTGCCAAAAGATAGAGTTTACGACCATCCATAAGTTCAAACTTCCTGATATTTTCTCGAGCTTCACTAACTTCTATAGCCAGATCATTAAGTGCCGGTTTGGAAACTTCAACATCAAAATGTCCCGCATTTGATAAAATAGCTCCATCTTTCATTACCTTTAAATCTTCTTTATCAATTACATTTTTACATCCGGTTACGGTAATAAAGAAATCTCCTTTTTTGGCTGCTTCCTGCATCGGCATAACCTCAAACCCATCCATCCAGGCTTCACTGGCCTTAATCGGATCAATTTCTGTAACAATTACTCTGGCACCAAGACCCTTAGCCCTCATTGCCACACCTTTTCCACACCAGCCATAACCTGCTACTACAGCAGTTTTACCTGCAACAACCAGGTTAGTTGTCCTCATAATTCCATCCCAGACAGATTGGCCGGTTCCATAACGGTTATCAAAAAGAGATTTACATTTAGCATCATTAACTGCCATCATTGGAAAAGCCAGGGTTCCGTCTCCTTCCATCGCTTCCAGGCGGTGAATTCCAGTAGTGGTTTCCTCTGCTCCACCGATAATGTTTTCCAGCAGCTCTCTTCTATCTTTATGTAGAGTCTCAACCATATCCCCACCATCATCAATAATTAAATCAGGTTCAATATTTAAAACCTTATTTAAATGCTCCTTATACTCCTCTGGAGTTGAGCCATACCAGCTGTGGACCATTACTCCATGAGCAGCCAGACCTGCTGCTACATCATCCTGGGTGGAAAGTGGATTACTGCCCGCAATAGCTACCTCTGCTCCTAACTGACTAATCACATAAGCCATATAGGCTGTCTTCGCCTCTAAATGCAGGCAGATCGCCACTTTTTTCCCTGCCAGCGGCTGTGCTTCCTGATGCTCCTTTAAAATTTCATTTAAAATATCCATCTTGTCTGCCACCCACTGAATTTTGCGCCAGCCCTCTTCAGCTAATTCAGGATTTCTAAGTGTTGATTTAGTAATCATAATTTTCCTCCTCAGTAAATTTTATTGTAATTATCTTTGTTTCTTTTTATAAATTAATAACGGATAATTTAAATGTTAAATTCTATTCTAATAAATTATCCGAATTTTCCTCTTATTTATATTTTATCATAGATTATAGTAATGAAAAGAAAAATCAGTTAAAACTATATATATTTTATACTTCCTTCCAGAATACTCTGGCAGTATCAGTTTTAACAACTGAGTTTTTTGGAACCTGACTGATCACTAAAATAGAGTAAAATATATCTCCTGCTCCTCCAATGGAATTTAAAATTGCAATAATAGCTAAATATATATAATTTAATTCTAAAATAGAAATTAATAAAACTGGAAATACAGTTAGTATGAACAGAGGGGCCAGCATAGCAATTATAAGTCTATTTTTTTTTAGAGGTAAATCATAATAAGAGTAGAACACAAATTTTTTCGGCCAGAAACCAAAAATGATTTTATCAGAAAGGCCAAAATTGGGATACATGATCGCATGGGAAGCTTCATGTAAGGGAATTAATAAAAAGACTAAATACCAGTTTTCCATATATGTACTGTAAATTTCCCTAATTGATATAATCTCTTTAATAAATTGATAGAAAAATGTACTAATTAAAATTCCAAAAACTAATATTAGTAATTTAAAAATAAAAAAACTCGAGATGTTTTTTAGTTCCTTCCAGTCTTTATTCTGAGATAATTTTTCTAAATCTGTTGGTGAACCCAGCTTAAATTTCATTCAAATCTCTCCCCTTTATTTAAATTAAGTTAAATATGTTAAGTCAATTCTTCTTTTATTATATAAGATCTTAAATAAATGTATAAAGTTTTTAGCTAAAAGGTTGATATCAAAGACCAACTTGCACTTAGAGTAGAATAAGTTGTCTTAATTCATTTTGCCACTCAAAAGATACGACTTAAACTGTCAGAACTGCGGCTTAGCTAAAATCTACTCTCTGAAATCACAAAGTATGCTATTCTATTTTTAACAGCGGAAAAGGAGGGAGAATGAATGATAAAACAACCAATTGCAACAGGTTTATGCAACTTCCAGTCCGGCCAAAAATTAATTTAGTCAATCGCTTTACTTTAGATAAGCTTTATTAATATAATTAAGATAATGTGTAATTTTTTGAAAATAATTCTAAAGTAAACAGAAAATCTGGAGGCAAACTAATATGAAGCTAAAATTAATCTGTTCTAATTCCTATCAGCTTTTATTAAAGGAGTTTTTGGAAGCCAGAAATTTTCAAATTTCTGAACAGGCAGAACTGGCACTGGTTGAAAACGGCCAAAAAATTCCAGAAGACGTAATCAGCCTTGTATTCAACCCCCAGCAAATTGATCAATTGATTTCTTTTTTAGAAAATCAGCTCGGAAATGGGGCTGAGCAGAAAGAAAAAAATCTGCAGGATCACCTGATAGGGCAGCTGGATGAAAACTATGAAATTATTAATTATCAGGATATTATACTTTTTGAAGCCCAGAACAGCATAATTTATGCCAGAACAAAAGCTAAAAAATATCGCCTTAAAGAAAAATTATATCAGCTCGAAGAGGAACTGGCAGCAGAAGGCTTTATCAGAATTAATAAGTCAGAGATAGTTAACATAATACATATCAAAGAGATTGTTCCCTGGTTTAATGGAAGACTACTTTTAAAACTGGATATAAAAAAAGAAATTGAGGTTTCACGCAGTTATGCTGGTGACTTCAAAAAATATTTAGGATTGTGAGGAGATAGTAATGGAAAAAATTAAAGACTATATAATTAATCTACTGCCTTCAGGAATGGTTGGAGTTGTGATCGCAATTTTTGAAAATCTATTCTTAAATCCAAACAGCGATCTCTCTGAATCAATTTTAATTTATTTTATCTTTGGAGCTTTAATTGGAACCGTAAGCGAGCTTGCTGTATCATGGACAATTTATAAGACCTCTTCTAAACTATTATCATATCTAGCTGTATTGCTTGCTGATGGCCTATCTGTCTTTTTACTATTAATGCTTTTGGGAACTCATCAGGCTTACGGCTGGCAGGCAGTTTTAAATATTATTTTAATCACTGAGATACTGGCCTTTGTTATTGCCTATTTTAGCAATCAAGAATATCAAAATTTTAATCAGAGTTTAGAGTCAATAAAAGATAACTTAAAAGGAAGAGAGTAAATTGAAAAATATTTTAAAAAAAATTATAATTATTGTGCCTATAATTTTAATCGCTTTAGTCTCATTTATAGTTTTAAGCAGTTATTTGGAACACCGGGAATTAATCGCTGAAGAAAAGGCAAAATATCCTGCTCCTGGTAAATTAGTCAGTGTTGATGAAACAAATATTCATGTTTATGCTGAAGGGCAGGGAAAGCAGACTCTGGTCTTTATGTCCGGACTGGGAACAGTTTCACCCTACTATGATTTTAAAGTCCTTTTTGAAAAGTTATCAGATGATTACCGTATTGCAGTTGTCGAAAGGGCCGGGTATGGCTGGAGTGAAATTAGTTCTGAAGCTAGAGATTTAAAAACTGTTCTTAACGAAACTCGGACCGCTTTAAAACTGGCAGGGGAAAAAGCACCTTATGTTTTATTTCCACACTCTCTAGCTGGACTTGAAGCTGTCTATTGGTCCAATCTTTATCCAGAAGAAGTAAAGGCAGTTATCGGTCTGGATCCACTTATGCCCGGCTTTATTGAAGAATCTGAAGAAGGACCTGTTTTATCTCCACTTATATCAATCCTGACTCGAACCGGGCTAGTCCGAAATCAGCCTGAAGTTTTTTCTAATAATTTTCATGCTGCTAAAAAAGGTCTTTTAACAGAAAAAGAAGCCAAAATTGCCAGAACAATATTTTACCGACGGGTCCAGACCAAAAACATGTGGGAAGAAGTTGATATGGTCGAAAGTAACTCTAAATTAGCTAAGAAAGAGAATAAATATAAAGTCCCTTTTTATGCTTTTATCTCCAGTAGAAATGAAGAAAAGAGCTGGCAGGACAGTATAGTTTCTTATACAAAAGAAGCTGATGGTGAAGCTTTTATTTTAGATGCTGACCACTACATTCACCTTGAACAGCCAGAGTTTATTGCAGAAAAAAGTAAAGAAATCATTGAAAAAAATTTATAGAATACAAACTCAAACCCTGCTTTTTTAATAAACCAGCTGCATTCTATTTTAAATTAATATCCTTTTTTCGCGATATTTGTATTCAATAAACTGGAAATCTGTGTATTTTACTTGTATAATTATAATTAAGATCAATTGAATCCAAATGGAGGGATCATTAATGAATAAAAAAATAGCAATATTTTTAATTGTAGCTCTGATAATTGGTGGTTTATCTTTCTTTTATCTGCAGAGTCCTAAGTCTGAAGTAGTTCAGGCTGAAGTTGGTACTGAAATTGATATGCAGGCTCCAGATTTTGAATTAAAAAATATAAATGATAAAAAAGTAAGTTTAAGTGATTTCCGCGGGCAAAAAGTTTTTCTTAATTTTTGGGCCAGCTGGTGTCCCCCCTGTAGAGAAGAAATGCCCGATATACAAAAATTACACGAGAACTACGGAGAAGAAGTAATCATACTGGCAGTAAATGTTGGAGAAAATAAATCTACAGCTGCTAATTTCATGATGAAAAATGGTCTTTCATTTTCTGTTCTCCTGGATACTGATAAGAGTACAGCCCAGAACTATCTGGTCCGAGGAATCCCTACAAGCTACTTTTTAAATGAAGATGGAATCATTAAAAATAAGGTTGTTGGTGCAGTGAGTTATGAGAAAATGCTTGAACTATCTGGAATTAAAGAATAAAATAAATAATTTTGTTTAAGCAGGAGGTAAAAATATGGATAAAAAAAAGATGGGTCTAAACGAAACTTGGAGCATGGCTGTTGGTGGTATGATAGGTGGCGGTATTTTTTCTGTTCTGGGAGTAATAATTGCAACTGCTGGTAACATGGCCTGGTTGAGTTTTTTAATTGCCGGCTTAATTGCTCTCGCCACTGGAATTAGCTATTCTAAACTAACAAATAAGTTTGAAGAGGGTGGAGGCGCTTTTACTTATATTAAGGATATTAATCACCAGGGATTAGCAGGGGGCCTTTCCTGGCTATTAATGATAGGATATATTCTCACTCTTTCAGTTTATGCATTTACTTTTGGGCAGTACTTAGAACAAATCTTAAATTATGGGCCCTGGTTTCCCCGGCTCGTTTCCATATCTATAATTCTGATTTTTATGTACTTTAATCTTAGAGATGTAAGTGAAGCTTCACATCTGGAGGTATTTATAGTTTGGGCAAAATTAGCTATTCTACTGGCTATTGCTGCTGTAGGAATATCGAATTTTAATCCAGATATGTTTAATAGTGAACCCATGCGATCAGCGGGTACTTTTGTCAATGCTATTATTGGAGCCTCAACTATTTTTATGGCTTATGAAGGTTTTCAGCTAATAACGTATGATTATAATGAAATTGAAGATGCTGACAGAACAATTCACAGAGCAGAAATTCTGGCAATTGTTTCTGTAATTGTTATTTATATTATAGTTACTCTGGGAACTATAAATCTGGTCAGCCACCAGACAATCATCGAAGAAAAAGAAGTTGTTCTTGCAATAGCAGGCCAGAACATCTTAGGTACCGCTGGTCTAATAATTGCTTCAATAGCTGCCTTATTTTCCACAGGTTCTGCTATAAATTCAACTATCTTTGCAACTGCACGTCTGGCAATTAAAGTGGCCAATGATGGAGAACTGCCTTCATTTTTGATCCATAAAAATAATGCCGGTATTCCTGATAGATCAATTTATATAATAGGCGGTGTTGGAGCCCTACTGGCTGCCTTTGGTAATTTATCCTCTCTGGTTGAAGCTGCAAGCTTTATTTTTCTGATTACATTTTCTACTGTTAATTTTATTGCCTTCAAGGAGATTGCTAAAACTAAATTAATTTCTTTCTTAGGAGGAGCAGGAGCAGCCATCGCTTCAATTTCATTATTTATTCGTTTTTTTCAGAGAGACATCAAAATTATTATAACTCTTACTATTTTATTGCTGCTGGCAACTGTAGGCAGAAAATTAATTTACACCTTTAACTCCTAACTCTACGACTAAACTCAGTTAAAAATTTAATATTTTATTTCTATCACAAAAAGCGGTGAAAATTCATTTTAAAATGAACTTTCACCGCTTTAAAAACTTATTTTACTTTATTTAATAGATTTTCAGTTTCCAAAAATATTTTTAATGAACTACAAAGTAGAATACAAATACTACTCCCAGTACATATACTAACCAGTGTACATCCTTACCCTTACCAGTAAATAGCTTAACTATTGGATAAACTATAAAACCAAGTGCAATACCATTGGAGATTGAATATGTTAATGGCATAGCTATCATTGCCACAAAAGCAGGTAGAATTTCTGTAAAATCATCCCAGTCAAGCTTGGTTATATTTGTCATCATCATTGTACCAACAATGATTAAAGCAGGCGCTGTTGCTGCTGCAGGAACTATTCCAATTAATGGTTTAAAGAATAAAGATAAAAAGAATAGTATGGAAACAATTACCCCAGTTAAACCTGTTCTTCCACCTTCAGCTACACCAGAAGCTGATTCTACATATGTTGTTACTGTACTTGTTCCAAATAAAGCTCCACCAGTGGTACCTATTGCATCTGCTAAAAGAGCTCGACTTGCTTTTGGTAAATCGCCATTTTCATCTAAGTATCCAGCCTGCTGACTTACCCCAACTAAAGTTCCAGCAGTATCAAACATATCCACAAATAGAAATGAGAGTAAAACACCCATCATACTAAAACTTAATGCTGAACCAATATCTAATTGTAACAACACTTCAGACCAGTGTGACATCTGTGGCATCGCAACTACTCCATTAAATGCAGGAGTAACACCATTAATCCAGCCAAAAGCAGTAGAAGCCAGGATCCCCCAGAGCAATGCTCCTTTGATTCCTTTGGCATGTAAAATTCCTGTAATTAAAAGACCAAATAAAGCTACAAGTCCGGGTCCAGTTAAGACACTCCCCATTGCAACTAGAGTTGCCTGATCAGCTACAACTATACCTGCATTCTGCAGACCAATGAAAGCAATAAATAAACCAATGCCTGTACTGATACCTGTCTTCAAAGCCATTGGAATACTGTTAACTATCATTTCTCTAACAGGAGTAACACTCAAAATAATAAAGATAATACCTTCCAGTAGTATAATTCCCAGTGCAGCCTGCCAGGTAACACCCATTCCAATAACAACTGAATAGGCAAAAAATGCATTTAAACCCATTCCAGAAGCAAGGGCAAAGGGATAGTTTGTTAAAAGAGCCATCGAAAGTGTACCCAGAATTGCTCCCATTATGGTAGCAATAAAGACACCATTAAAAGGCATACCTGCATCACTTAATATCGCAGGATTAACAAAAATAATATACGCCATAGTCATAAAAGTTGTAATTCCCGCAATAACCTCAGTCTTCACATCAGTGTTATTTTCTTTTAAACTAAAAAATTCTTCTAATACTCCATTATTATTACTCATTAATAAATACCCTCCTTATTTTTTTCTAGATATTAGTCGTTTGTATAATGTCTAAGGTCCTAAATGACAGGGCTCATGACATAAATTTTTGGTGATTTCCTCCTTAAGATATGGTATAATATAGTTAGAGATACTAAAAATACCACAAAGCCAAAAGGAGGAAATCATAATGTCTTTTAATTCTA
>Ga0182234_10015_pt1 | contig 121018 bp, 111 predicted proteins | sample hydfratesGB_TM_A_FD_145595 | JGI IMG/M metagenome (GOLD analysis project Ga0182234, IMG submission 145595) | Subsurface microbial communities from deep shales in Ohio, USA - hydraulic fracturing test GB_TM_A | ecosystem: Environmental > Aquatic > Deep subsurface > Shale gas/oil reservoir >...
AGATCATAGACTACAATTATAAATGGTCAGAGAGAAGATTAAAAGGATTTTTAGCTGCTCGAGAAAAACTAATTCAACTATTTGAAGAAAGATATTAATTTATTTACACAAAATACTTGACGTTACCATTGACTCCGCCTAAAAACATAAAGAAAGTAATTATATATTCAATTAAAATATAATGAGAATAACCACTATTAGCATAATGGGCAATGCTTGCATCATAATGAGAAAATCCTCCGGTAGAAAGTGTAGTAAAACTGTGAGTAAAAGCATCAAAAACAGATAGGCCCAAAAAAATTAGAATAATACTTTCTAAAAACATAAAGCCTAAATAAATCATCCAGAGAATCTTTACAGTTTTAAAGATATTTGGAACCGGCCGCGAAACATTAATTTTATGACTTTCCGCACTAAAAAGCTGCCAGGTTTCTCCCTGAGCTCGAGTAGAAATTAAAAGAAAAAAAGTTAAAATTCCAAGTCCTCCCAGGAGCTGCATTAAACTGCGCCAGAAAATTATAGATTTTGGCATTAAATCAAGACCGGTAAAAACGGTAATCCCAGTAGTAGTAAACCCACTTACAGCCTCAAAAAAAGAATCAATGAATGATTTTTCGATGCCAATCATAAAAGGAAGAGCCCCAAGTAAGGAAACAATAATCCAGCCTGTAGCACAGAGCAGCATGGCGGTAGTTAAATCAATATATATATTTTCTGGATCTGTTGGTAGTTTTAGAATTGTACCAGTAATTAAAGAAATTATAATCGTATAATAAAATGCCTGATAAATATTATTACCATCCTGATAGATAAAAGCTAGAATTAGAGGTATAACTATAATAAAAGCCATAATAAAGGCTAGAATACTTAAAAAATATAAAATAGTATTATACTTAGTAGATTTTAGCAATAAATTTACCTCCTTTAGATTTTTGATAATTTCTATTAATTATATTATTCAAGGATCGAGGGTTATTTCCTTTTTTAACTTAGATATAATTGTTTGAAACAAAAATTGATTTTAGTATTTTTTAGGTATATAATATAATTAAAACTTAGGAGGTAAAATATGGATATAAATGCTGCTGTAATAATTTTTTTAAATCAGTTAAGTGGTTTTGGACCGCGAACGATAATTAACTTAACAAATAAACTTGAGAATCTGGAAAAACTGTGGTCATTAAATAAAAGATATTTAAAAGAGCTTGGTCTGACAGATGCTAAAATAAAACATTTCAATCGAAAAAAGAAAAAATTTGATGCCGTAAAAATTTTAAAAAATTTAAAAAAAGAAAATATAAATTATCTTACCTTAACCAATAAAGATTATCCAGACAGATTAAAGGAAATATACGATCCTCCTCCTGTTATTTTTTATCGAGGCTGCTTAAACTTTCAGTTGCCAGCAGTGGCAGTGATTGGTTCCAGAAATTCGACTATTTATGGCCGCAAAGTGGCAGCAAAAACAGCTGAAACTCTGGCTGATAAAGGAATTAATATAATTAGTGGGCTGGCAAGGGGTATAGACAGTACAGCCCATCAAGGTGCCCTGAAGGCGGATTATGGTATAACAACGGCTGTTCTCGGAAATGGCTTCAATTATCTCTATCCTTCTCAAAATAAGTTATTATCAAAAAAAATAATAAAGCGGGGGTTGATGCTGACAGAATTTAATCCTAATATTGCTCCCAGGGCAAAAAATTTCCCCAGAAGAAATAGAATAATTAGTGGATTAGCGGATTTAATTCTGGTGGTAGAAGCCGGAGAGAAAAGCGGTACTTTAATCACAGTAGATTATGCTCTAGATCAGGGCAAAGATATCATGGCAGTACCGGGAAATATTGACCGCCCTGCTTCGATTGGTTGTAACAGATTAATAAAAAAAGGGGCAGCTATCTTTACAGATATAAATGATATAATTGATTATTTAAGCAGATACTTACAAAAAAATAAATGTCATCATAATGAATTTATAGATGATAATAAGCAAATTGCTTCTGTTTATCCAGAATTAAATAGGGAGGAAATTACTGTTTTAAAACTTTTTCAGCATGAAATAGAAATATATTATGATGATTTATTAAAATTAAGTAATTTGACTACAGAAAAATTGGATCAAATACTGGTAAAATTAGAACTGATGAACCTGATAATTCGTTTAAAAGGGAAAAAATATCAGTTTAAGGGTTTACAAAATCTCCTTAAACCAATATAATAATATACTAGTTAAAGATTTTCTTATGGTAGGGAGGTCTAAACGGCAGAAATGCCAGAATAATATGAATAAAAAAGTTATAGAAATCTTAAGCATTCTTATTCAGAAAATGCTCCATGATGAGGATCTCTGGCGAAAACAGGACGATATTATAATTGAACTTGAAGATCAGGGATATACAATTGAAGATATTAGTGAGGCATTTGAAGTTATATTTAGTGAAGTTATTTCAGTTGAAGATCGTGATTTTTATATAGACTACGAAATGAATAGTGGCTATAATAGAGTATTTACTAAAGTAGAGAGCTTTTATTTTAGTAATGAAATAAAAACAATAATTTATAAACTTAATAGACTTGGTATTTTATCAGCAGATGAACTGGAAATAATAATTTATAGAATGATGCAGGTTGCATCAGTAGATGATTTAAGAGCTGATCTTGTCTGGGATATAATAAATGATGTTGTAGATGATTCTGAATTAATGATTACAATATCAGCTGAAATTAATGAATTTGATGGAAATTTTTCAAAACAGCAGAGAGTAAACTAAGAGTTTACTGGAGGTATCAATTTAATGGCAAAGAAAAAAAAGAATCTAGTGATTGTTGAATCACCAGCAAAGGCAAAGACTATAAAAAAGTTTTTAGGCAGAAATTATAAAGTGGAAGCTTCTATGGGACATGTTCGTGATTTACCTAAAAGTAAATTAGGTATAGATTTAGAAAATGATTTTGAACCAAATTATATAACGATCAGAGGTAAAGGTAAGACTTTAAATAAATTAAGAAAAGCAGCCAAAAAAAGTGAAGATGTTTATCTTGCGACTGACCCTGATAGAGAAGGAGAGGCTATTTCCTGGCATTTAGCTTATGCTTTAAAGTTATCTGATACAGAAAATAACAGAATAGAATTTAATGAAATTACCAAAAATGCGATTCAAAATGCAATCAAAAACCCACGTTCAATTAATAAAGATCTGGTTGATGCACAGCAGGCGAGAAGATTATTGGACAGACTTGTGGGGTATCGTTTAAGTCCCTTACTCTGGAAAAAAGTTCGTAAAGGTTTAAGTGCTGGTAGAGTGCAGTCAGTTGCTGTAAGAATCATCTGTGAGAGAGAAGAAGAAATTCGCAATTTTGAAGAAGAAGAATACTGGACTTTAGAGATTGTTCTTAAAAATGAAAATGGTGAAAAGCTTAAAGCAGATTTATATAGAATTGATAATAAAAAGTTTAATCTGGAAAGTAAAGAAGAGGTTGATCAGGTAATAGCTGATATTAAAAAAGAAGAGTTTGAGATAGTTAAAGTTAAAAAGCGAAAAAGAAGACGTAATCCTAAATCACCTTTTACAACTTCAACTTTACAGCAGAGAGCTTCTAATAAGCTTAATTTTACTGCTAAAAAGACTATGTATCTGGCTCAGCAGCTTTATGAAGGTATAGATATCGGCAGTTCAGGTACAGTAGGTCTGATTTCTTATATTAGAACTGACAGTACCCGACTTTCTAATGAAGCAAAAAATGGAGCTAAAGATTATATTTTAAATAAATTTGGTGATAAATTTTTAAAGAGTTCTAAGAAAAAATCAAAGAATAATAATAATGCTCAGGATGCTCATGAGGCTATTAGACCTACTGATACTCAGAGAACTCCTGAGAAGATGAAAAAGCATCTTTCCAAGGATCAGTATAAATTATATAATTTAATCTGGAAAAGATTTGTAGCCAGTCAGATGAGTCCAGCTCTTTATGAAAGTATTTCAGCTCAGTTTAAGGCTGGAGATAAATATAAATTTAGAGTCAGCGGTTCTCGACTTTTATTCCCAGGTCATTTGATTTTAACTGGTAAAGAAAAGGAAGATGATATTGATCTTCCAGTTTTAAAGGAAGGTGACGGCTATAGTTTAATAGATACAAATCCCGAGCAGCATTTTACTACACCACCTCCCAGATATTCTGAGGCAACTCTGGTAAAAACACTGGAAGAAGAAGGTATAGGACGTCCGAGTACCTATGCGCCTACACTTTCAACTATAGAATCTCGAGATTATGTAAAAAAAGATGGTCGTTATTTTGAACCAACAGAACTTGGGGAGACTGTAACTGAGCTGTTGACTGAATATTTTCCGGATGTAACAGATGTTGAATTTACTGCTGAACTTGAAAAGAGACTTGATGAAATAGAAAATGGAAATGAAGACTGGAAAAAAATCTTAAGAGATTTTTACGAACCTTTTTATGAGAGACTTGAAAATGCAAGAGAAAATATGGAAAATGTTCAAATAGTTGAGGAAACAGATGAAGTCTGTGATAAATGCGGTAGCCCAATGGTTGTCAAATACGGGCGTTATGGTAAATTTTTAGCCTGCTCAAGTTATCCAGAATGTAAAAATACAAAACCCTATTTGATTAAGACAGGGGTTGACTGTCCTGAATGTGAGGATGGAGAGATTATAGAAAGAACTTCCAAAAAAGGTAGAACTTTTTATGGATGTAGTAATTATCCTGACTGCAATTTTATGAGCTGGAATAAACCGGTTAAAAAACCATGTCCTGAATGCGGCAGTTTAATGGTGGAGAAAACTACCAAGGCTAAAGGTAAACATTATAAGTGTACTAATAAAGAATGTGGACATACAGAAAAAGCAGACTAATTAACCAGAAAAATTAGCTTTTTCCAGATTGATTAGCGTTATTTCTGGAGAAAGCTTTTAGAAACCTTGTTAGGAAAGCGTTTGCAATAATAATGATAACTAATAAAACTAAACGCTGCCTATGTAAAAGATTAAAAATTGATTAAAATATTGTGAAATTTAGAGCGATAACTTGACTTTTTTGATCTTTTCATGGTAATATAAACAAAATAGATTAAAATATTTTGAATCATGTGACAATTTAAAAAATATAAGCTTATAAGTAAAGGAGGTTCTAAATTGTCAATTACAGATTTTGATGCAACTACCATAGTTGCTGTGAAACATAATGGTTGTATGGCTTTAGCTGGAGATGGTCAGGTCACTCTGGGCAATACAGTTATGAAGAGTACAGCCAGAAAAGTCAGAAGATTATATAATGGTGAAATTTTAGCTGGTTTTGCCGGGACATCTGCAGATGCTTTTACTCTGTTTGAAAAATTTGAGGGTAAACTGGAAGAATATCATGGAAGTCTGCAGCGGGCAGCTGTTGAGCTGGCCAAAGAATGGCGGACAGATAAAATTTTGCGAAAACTTGAAGCTTTGCTAATTGTTGCGAATCTGGAGGAAATCCTTATAATTTCGGGTAATGGTGATGTGATTGAACCTGATGGCAATATTACTGCTATTGGTTCTGGTGGCCCTTATGCACGTGCGGCTGCTACAGCACTTTCAGAACACAGCCAGGGTCTGAATGCCGGGGATATTGCCAGTGAAGCACTTAAAATAGCGGCTTCTATTTGTATTTATACCAATGAAAATATTACTTTAGAGGAGTTGGATGGAGGTGAGTCTGAAACAGGTGATTAATCAATTAACCCCACAGGAAATTGTTGCTGAACTTGATAAATACATTATTGGACAGAATAAAGCTAAAAGATCAGTTGCAATAGCTTTAAGAAACAGATACAGAAGAAAACTGGTTAAAGATGAGATGAAAGATGAAATCATTCCGAAAAATATTTTGATGATTGGACCTACTGGAGTTGGTAAAACTGAAATTGCACGCAGACTTGCTAAAATTGCCAGAGCTCCATTTATTAAAATAGAAGTGACTAAATTTACAGAAGTAGGTTATGTTGGCCGTGATGTTGAGTCTATGATTAGAGACTTAACTGAATCAGCAATCAGAATGGTAAAGGAAGAAAAAATGGAATCAGTCGAAAAGGAGGCTGAAAAACAGGCGATCCAGCGAATTGTTAATCATATGTTCCCTGCTAAATCAAAAGGGAAAGATGATTATTATTCGAACTTGGTTGATGATATTAATGCTTCTAACTCTGATACTGACGATCGGGTTGCTGCCAGAAGAAAAAGAATGTTTAAAAGAATTAAAGAAGGTAAGTTAGATGATCAAAAAATAGAAATCGAAGTAGAAGAAAGTAATTCTCAGATGATGGAAGTTTTTTCTGAATCTGGTGTGGAACAGATGGGAATTAATTTTCAGGATATGCTGGGCAATATTTTTCCAAATAAAAAGCAGAAAAAGAAAGTTACTGTTGCTCAGGCAAAAGAGATGCTTAAAGATGAAGAAGCACAAAAATTAATTGATATGGATCAGGTTAAGTCAGAAGCGATTGAAAAAGTAGAAGAAGATGGAATAATCTTTTTAGATGAAATTGATAAAATAGCAGGAAGAGAATCAAATTCGGGGCCTGAGGTTTCTCGCCAGGGTGTTCAGCGTGACATTTTACCGATTGTTGAAGGATCAACTGTAAGTACCAAACATGGTTCAGTAAAGACCGATCATATTCTCTTTATTGCTGCAGGAGCTTTCCATGTATCTTCGCCGGCTGATTTAATACCAGAACTTCAGGGGAGATTCCCTTTACGGGTGAATTTAGATAGTCTCAGTCGCGATAATTTTAAAGATATACTGTTACTACCTCAGAATTCTCTGGTTAAACAGTATAAAGCCTTACTTGAAACAGAGGGTATAAAAATTAATTTTACCGAAACTGCAATAGAGGAAATTTCCAGCTTTGCTTATGATATTAATGAAGAGACAGAAAATATAGGAGCCAGAAGGTTGCACACAATAATGGAAAAATTGCTTGAAGATCTTTCCTTTGAGGCTCCAACTATGGCAGACAAAAAAATTGATATTGATGTAGATTATGTAAACGAAAAACTGAAAGATGTAGTTGCAAATAAAGACTTAAGTAAATATATTCTATAATTTAAAAACTGAAAATGGAGGAGATAAAAATGGGTAGTTTATTAGAAAAGAGTAGGAAGATCAACCGTTTATTACAGAGAACAGGTGGTAATGCAGTAGATTTTTCCGATATGGCTTATGTGCTAAAAGAAGCAATGCAGTGTAATGTATATGTAACAAGTAAAAAGGGTAAAATTTTAGGTTATAGTCTGCTTGATGATTTTGAATGTGATATTATGGAAGAAGAAGTGATTGACCACGGTGAATTTCCAGAAGACTATAATAAAGGTCTGTTAAGAATTAGAGAAACAAAGTCAAATATTGAACAAAAAGATGGCAAGTGTGTATTTGCTGATGGTGAGGACTGTTTATTTGAAGATAAATTAACAACTATCGTACCTGTAATTGGGGGCGGAGATAGACTTGGCACCTTAGTTTTAGCTCGTTATGGGTCTGAGTTTAATGATGAAGATTTAGTTCTGGCAGAATATGGTGCTTCAGTTGTTGGAATGGAAATTTTACGTTCCCGCAGTGAGAGAGTAGAAAAAGAAGCCCGTAAAAAGGCAGCTGTTCAAATAGCGATTGACACTCTATCTTACTCCGAGTTAGAAGCAATTGAACATATTTTTGAAGAACTGGATGGAGAAGAAGGCCTATTAGTAGCCAGTAAAGTTGCAGATAGAGTCGGTATTACTAGATCAGTAATTGTAAATGCACTGCGTAAATTTGAGAGTGCTGGAGTTATAGAATCTCGTTCATTGGGAATGAAGGGTACCTATATTAAAGTTCTTAATGATAATCTATTAGACGAATTAGAAAAAATTAAAGCATAAATTTATATTTGCCGATAGATTAACAGTTTTATTTGATTTAGCGGGCTCCTCTTATATAATGAGGAGCCTTTTGAATATTAGCAAAAAAATATTTTTTCTAAAAAGCTTGATTAAAGTTTAAGTCTATGGTATACTTTTTTGTGGCAAAATACACACGATAGTTGATCTAAATGCTGGTGCTGTATTTTATACAGTTGTGTTTAGAGTTGATGCTGTCGGAGGCTAAAACCAGAAAGGAGGTGCAGGAGTTATGTCAGTTGTAAACATGAAACAACTCCTCGAATCGGGTGTTCATTTTGGTCACCAGACTAAGAGATGGAACCCAAAGATGAAACCATATATTTTCACCGAAAGAAATGGGATTTATATCATTGATCTTCAGCAGACAGTTAAGTTAATTGATAAAGCTTATAACTTTGTTAAAGAAGAAGCTGCTGAAGGAAAAAATGTACTGTTCGTTGGAACCAAGCGTCAGGCACAGGAAACTGTTAAAAAAGAAGCTGAAAGATGCGGAATGCCTTATGTTAATCAGCGCTGGTTAGGTGGTATGTTAACTAATTATCATACTATCAAAAAGCGTATTGATCGCTTAGAAGAGATTGAGCAGATGGAAGAAGAAGGTATTTTTGAAGTTCTTCCTAAAAAAGAAGTTATCGAGTTAAACAAAGAACACGATAAACTTCAGAGATTCCTCGGTGGAATTAGAGATATGAATGGTTTACCAGATGTAATCTTTATCACAGATGCAAGAAAAGAAGATATTGCAGTTTCTGAAGCAAGAAAACTTGATATCCCTATTGTATCAATTTTAGATACTAACTGTGATCCAGATCTGATAGATTATGTCATTCCTGGTAATGATGATGCTATTAGAGCTGTCAAATTGATTACCAGTGTTATTTCTGACGCAGTACTTGCTGGAAAGCAGGGTAAACAGGAAGCTGAAGTTAAAGAAGAAGCTGAAGCTGAAGAAAATACTGCTGAATAATTTAGAACTAATAAAAGCGCTGGTAAAGTTTTTATGCTTTGCAGCGCTTTTTTTCTAGCATAATTTAATTATATTTAGCAAAAATTAGTTAGATATTGATTGAATATGCTGAAGTATTATTTTGCAAAACAGAATAAATAATTTATTTGTTATTATAAGGAGGTTTTAATAAATGGGAGTTACAATGAAAGATATAAAAGAGCTTCGTTCCCGAACCGGTGCTGGTGTTCTTGACTGTAAGAAGGCTCTTAATAAAGTTGACGGCGATATTGAAGCAGCTGTTGAACACTTAAGAGAAAAAGGAATGGCTGCTGCTGCGAAAAAGGCAGGTAGAGTTGCAGCTGAGGGATTAGTTAGCTTAAATATAAGTGATGATCGTAAAAAAGGTGTTCTGGTTGAGGTTAACTCTGAGACTGATTTTGTTGCAAAAAATGATAATTTCCAGACTCTTGTTGCTGATATTTCCGAACATCTAATGCAGAGTGAGGCAGAAACAGTAGAAACTGTTGAAAATGAATCCTGGTTTAAGGATGAAAATGAAACAGTTAGTGATGTTATTAAAGCAGCAATTGCTAATATTGGTGAAAATATCAACTTGAGAAGATTTAAAAGAGTTGAAACCGATGGTTATTTATTTGGATATATCCATATGGGTGGAAAAATTGGTGTGCTAGTTGAATTTGCTAATGAATTTACTGAAGAAAAAGCCCAAACTGCCAAAGATATTGCCATGCACATTGCAGCAATCAATCCAGAATTCTTAGATCGTGATTCTGTTGATGCAGAGTCTATCGAAAAAGAAAAGAAAATTTATAAAGAACAAATGTTAAATGAAGGTAAACCTGAGCATATTATTGATCAGATTGTAGAAGGTAAGATCAATAAGTATTATACCCAGGTCTGTCTTTTAGAGCAGCCCTTTGTTCGAGACGATGACAAAACTGTTGGCGAAATATTATCAGAAAATGATATGGAAGTTAAGCAGTTTACTCGCTTTGAAATTGGTGAAGGAATCGAAAAGAAAGAAGAAGACTTCGCTGCTGAAGTTGCTGCAATGACAAAAAATCAATAATAATTAAAAAAGGAGAGCACTTAGAGAAAGTGTTCTCTTTTTTTAAGTAAATTTGCTTATAAAAAAGGAATTAGCTTAAAATTGAAGAATAATATTTAATGGAGGTTAATTATATAATGACAGAAAAACCAGTTTATTCAAGAATACTGCTTAAGATTAGTGGGGAGGCTCTCGCCGGTAATAACGGCTTTGGTATTGACCCGGAAATGATCAAAAAAATTGCATCCGAAATAAGTGATGTTGTTAAAACTACAAGTGTTGAAATGGCAGTTGTAGTTGGTGGAGGTAATATTTTTAGAGGTATTGCTGGGAGTGCAAAGGGAATGGACCGTGGAACTGCTGATTATATGGGGATGCTGGCAACTGTAATTAATGCTCTTGCCCTACAGGATGCCATAGAAAAATTTGACATCGAAACCCGAGTTCAGTCTGCAATTGAAATGCGTCAGATAGCTGAGCCTTATATTCGAAGAAGAGCAATTAGACATCTTGAAAAAGGGAGAGTTGTAATTTTTGCTGCTGGAACCGGTAACCCTTTCTTTTCAACAGACACCACTGCTGCTTTAAGAGCTGCTGAAATTTCTGCAGATGCAATCTTAATGGCTAAAAATGTAGACGGGATTTATGATTCTGATCCTGCTGTTAATGAAGATGCCCAAAAACACGATACTCTATCTTACATTGACTTATTAAATAATTCTTTAAGAGTTATGGATTTCACAGCAGTTTCTCTCTGTATGGATAACAAAATTCCTTTAAAAGTATTTGCAGTAAAAAAAGAGGGCAATATTAAGCGGGTTTTGCTGGGCGAAAACATTGGAACTTCTGTTAGTTAACTATTAGATTTGAGGAGGACAAATTTATGTTTAGAGAAGTAATGAAAGAAACAGAAAAAAAGATGGAAAAAACTCTTGAAAAAACAAAAGAAGATTTAAATACTATTAGAACCGGACGTGCTAGACCTTCACTTGTAGAAAATATTAAAGCAAACAACTATGGAGTAGCTACTCCGATTCAGCAGATGGCAAAAGTTTTCGCACCTGAGGCAAGACAGATTGTAATTGAGCCCTGGGATAAAAATAATATTGAAGCAATTGAAAAAGCAATTATGCAGGAAAATCTTGGTTTAAATCCCAGTAATGATGGCAGTGTTATTAGAATTAATATTCCTCAGTTAACTGAAGAAAGAAGAAAAGAGCTTGTTAAGATTTTACATGAAAAAGCTGAAAAAGGTAGAATAGCTATTCGTGCAATCAGAAGAGATTCCAATGAAGAACTGGAAATGTTAGAAGATGAAGGTGAGATTTCTGAAGATAATATGCACAGAGGTCTGGATAACGTGCAGGAATTAACTGACGATTATATAGGAAAACTAAATGATATTGTAGAGAAAAAAGAAGAAGAGATAATGGAAGTATAGATATGGAATTTGAAAAATTTTTAGCTTCTCCACTAAAAAAAGCAGTAGATTTTATGGAAGAAAATCAGTTTAATTACAAACTGACACAGGTTAAACCTCCATCTCATTATGATAATAAATTTAAAAATAAGGGTCTTAAGAGAGTTCTTAAGCTTGAAAAAGTAACAGATTATTATCTTATAACCTGGTCTTTTCAATATAACAGCTAATTTATACCCCCTTTTTAGGGGGTAATTAATTAATTGGAAGGAATGATTTTATGAATACTCCCAGAAATATTGCAATTATTATGGATGGTAATGGCCGCTGGGCAAAACAGAGAAATAAAGGTCGAAGTGCCGGTCATAAAGAGGGTGTTAAAACTTTAAAAAAAATAGTAAAAGCAGCAGTAAATTTAGAAGTTGAGTCATTAACTGTTTATGCTTTTTCTACTGAAAATTGGAAAAGACCAAAAACCGAGGTGGACTTTTTATTAACCCTAATGAAAAAAACAATGCGTAATGAGGTAGATGAACTATTAGATAATGGGGTTAAAGTTAATTTCCTGGGACGAAAGCGTAATCTTTCTCAAAGCTTAATTAGAGAAATTGAATATATTGAGGCTAGATCAAATAATAATAAGAATCTTACTTTAAATATTGCTTTTAATTATGGTGGCAGAGCAGAAATTATTGATGCTGCCAAAAAAATAGCTAAAGACTATAAAAATGGTCAGATTGACCTGGATAAGTTAACAGAAAGTTATTTTGGTAGTTATTTATATAATCAGAATCTGCAAAACATAGAATTATTAATTAGAACCGGTGGTGATCTTCGTTTGAGCAATTTTCTGCTCTGGCAGTCCGCTTATGCCGAACTATATTTTGCAGATAAATTTTGGCCTGATTTTACTGAAGATGATTTAAAAATGGCAATCAATGATTTTAAAAATAGAGAAAGAAGATTTGGTGGCTTAAAAGACGGTGATAGTAATGCTTAAAAAAAGAGTGATTAGTGCAATTATAGGTATTTTATTATTAATTTTTTTAGTATTTTCCGGTTCATTCCCATTTTTTTTGACTGTAAGTATGATTGTTGGACTGGCTGTCAGAGAATATAATCGTATGCTTAAAATTGAATCTAAGATATTGAAAAGTATTATTACTATATCTGCTGTTTTAATAGTTTTTAATGTTTATCTGATCTCAAATAATTTTAATTACCTTCCTTCAGGTATTATATTTTTTATTATTATTTTTTCGCTTTATATTTATAATTTAAACAATTATCAGGAAGAAAATTTCATTAATAATATAAGTCATCAGTTATTTTCTATTATTTATATAGGTGGGGGCTTATCTTTTGCTGTCTTTTTAAGAGATATTAATCAGGGACCTTTCTTTACTACTAGTGCATTATGGTTGGTTTTAATAGCTACCTGGTTAACGGATTCTGGGGCTTATTTTGCTGGCAAAAAATTTGGTAAAACACCAATGGCTCCTATCATTAGCCCAAATAAAACAGTAGCAGGTGCTGTCGGAGGAGTATTAACAACAGCTCTTTTTATTATAGTTACAGCTGTTTTTTTAAATGTTTTTAATATCTATTACCTTATATTTGCTTTTACATTCCCGATTATAGCAATTATGGGTGATCTTTTTGAATCCTGTATCAAAAGAAATTTTGATGTCAAAGATACAGGGACTATTATTCCCGGACATGGTGGGATACTGGATCGATTTGACAGCTTTATTTTCACAGCACCTTTTACATATTATTTTATTATTTTACTGCTGGGGTGAGTTAAATGAAGATTAATAAATGGTATATTAAATATTTTTTAATGTTCTTATTTTTACTAGTTAGTTTAGTAATATTAGAACATGTCTTTATCTATTTCACTCCTTTTATAATAGCTGCTGTAATTGCAAGTTTAATAAATCCAATTGTAGATTATCTGGATCGAAAAATTCCAATTCATCGTGGTTTTACTGTTATTATTGTGCTCATACTAGTTATCGTGATTTTGGTGACAATGATTATAATTGGAGGAGCACAGGGATATCTGGAGTTAAACAGGCTTCTCAAAAATCTACCAGATTACAGATCAATTGATTCTCAGCTTAAATGGATCTCAGAACAGAATCAGCAGTTAGAAAATTTTATGGAAAACTGGGAGATATCTGATGCAGTAAAAGAAGCAATTAACAGTAATTTACAGCTTTTATATAATGGGGTCAGGGATGCTTTGATTTCTGTTATAAATTCTATTTTAGAGTTTTTAACTAAATTACCTAGTCTGTTTATGATTTTGTTTATTGCTTTTATTGCTACTTTCTTTATTAGCAGAGATCGGGACAGCATTAAGGAGTTTTTAGTTAACCTGTTTCCGGAAGATGTGCAGCCTAAAATTGCTAATGTTTTTACTCAGTTAAATCGATCTGCTGTCGGTTATATTAGAGCGATGCTGATCTTAATCTCTATTAGTGGTCTGGTGGCGGGAATAGGAGTCAAGTTAATCGGCAATCAGTATGCTTTAATAGTTGGAGTTACAGCAGCAGTACTGGACTTAATACCAATTATTGGGCCTGCCTTATTATTTTATCCCTGGATTATAATGTCGATAATTTTCGGTAATTTTTCTCAGGCTTTTGCCCTTTTTATACTGCATTTATTTCTGGCCGGAATACGTTCTGCTTCTGAAGGTAAAATTATGGGGAAAAGTCTCGGCCTGCATCCGCTGGCAACAATGATAGCTCTTTTTTCGGGGTACCGAATTTTAGGTGCAATTGGTTTTGTTGTTGGACCAACATTTTTAGTTATTATTAAGGCAATAGTCGATTCTGACTTAATTGATATAAAAGAATAATCAAATTTAGTTTTTGAGGTGAAAATCATGAAAGAAATAACAATACTGGGTTCAACAGGTTCAATTGGGACCCAGACTTTAGAAGTAATAAGTGAATTAAAAAACTGGAAGGTTAAAGCTTTAACTGCCTACCAGCAGACTGAACTATTATTTAAACAGATAAAAAAATTCAACCCGGAATTTGTCGTTGTTGTTGAAGAAGAAGCTGCTGTTGAATTAAAAAACAGATTGGCAGCTGAGCCAACAATAAAAACAGAGATTTTAAGTGGTAAACAAAGTTTAGAAACTGCTGCAGCTGAAAAAGTTGATATTTTATTAAATGCAATTGTTGGATTTGCTGGTCTGGAGCCCTCAGTCGCTGCAGCAAAAGCTGGTAATGATATTGCGCTAGCTAATAAAGAAAGTTTGGTTAGTGGAGGTCCGGTGTTGACTGAGCTGGTCAGAGAAAATGAAGTTAAACTACTTCCGGTTGATAGTGAGCATAATGCAATTTTTCAGCTTTTAAAGGGTCATCAAAGTGAACTGGAGGAAATTATTTTAACAGCATCTGGAGGTCCTTTCTTTTCTTATTCCAGAGAAGAACTAAGTCAGGTTTCGGTTGAAGATGCCCTTAATCATCCAAACTGGGAGATGGGGAGCAAAATAACTATTGATTCAGCATCTCTGATGAACAAGGGGTTGGAAGTGATTGAGGCTCACTGGTTATTTGACTGTAATTATGAAGATATAAAAGTTTTAGTTCACCCTCAGAGCATTGTTCATTCGATGATCAGGCTGATTGACGGAACAATCCTGGCGGAAATGGGTCCAGCTGATATGAAAATACCAATTCAGTATTGTTTAACTTATCCTCGCCGGTCTGAAACTGCAGGTAATATGCTTGAACTTGATCAGATTGCTGCTCTGGAATTTTTCCAGGCTGATACTGATAAATTTCCAAATTTAAAATATGCATATACTGCTGGTAAAGCGGGAGGAACTTTTCCGGCGGTTTTAAATGCAGCAAATGAAATAGCAGTTTATAGTTTTTTAAGAGGAGAAATTCCATTTCTAGCTATGAGTCGAGTTGTTGCATCTGTTCTGGATCAGCATCACAATATTACTGCCCCTGATTTAGAGGACATTTTGAATTCTGACCAGGAAGCTCGTCGACTGGCAGTGGAGGTTATTAAAGAATGGTTCTAACAATTGTATCATTTATAATTGTCCTTGGAGTTTTAGTCTTTATTCACGAATTTGGACATTATATTACAGCAAAAAAGTCTGATATTATGGTTTCTGAGTTTGCACTTGGTTTTGGTCCCAAGCTGATTTCTAAAAAAGTCGGTGAGACATTATACTCAATTAGAGCAATTCCTCTGGGTGGTTTTTGCAATATGGTGGGAGAATTTCCGGCAGATGATTCAATGCCTGAAGAGGAAAGAAAAATCTATGATCAGGCAAAAGAAAAAGGACGTCTTTTTACTCAAAAGTCAAGTCTTAAAAGATTGGCTGTAATTTTGATGGGTCCAATTATGAATTTTCTGCTTGCGGTTGTGATATTTATTCTTGCTTTTGCTATTTTTGGTGTACCAACTTCTACTACCAAAGATGCAGTTTTAGGTGAAGTTATACCGGAACAGCCCGCTGCTGAAGCAGGTTTAAGAGCAAATGATAAAATTCTTGCTATAAATGGTCAGCAGATTAATAGCTGGGAGGAAATGTCTGCTTTAATTAGAGAAAATGCTGATCAGGAAATAACTGTCCGCTATCAGCGGAAGGGAGAGGTCAACACAATTAATATTACTCCGGTCCAGAGTGAAGATAATGAACGTGGAGTAATTGGAGTTTATCCTCAGTTAATTAGAGAAAATGTGTCTTTTATAAGTTCAATTTCTCTTGGCTTACAGCAGTCATATCAGGTTTTTGTAATGACAATCTCTGGTTTTGTGCAGATGTTTAGGGAGAGCTCGACCGAAGATATTGGTGGTCCAATAATGATCGCTTCAATAATTGGTCAGGCAGCCAGAGTTGGTATTTTGAATGTTTTAAACTGGACAGCTATAATCAGTATTAACTTAGGTATTATCAATTTACTTCCCTTTCCGGCTCTTGATGGTGGAAGAATCTTATTTATATTAATAGAGATGGTTAGAGGAAAGGCCGTAGATCCGCGCAAAGAAAGTTTTGTGCATATGATTGGATTTGCGATTTTAATGCTGTTAATGCTTTTTATTATCTATAATGATTTAATGCGTACTTTCTTTTGAGCAAAATTGAAGTTGAAAATTATTTAAATTTATCAATGCTAACTTACAGAGGTGGATTATGTATAATAGAAGAAAAACTCGAGTTGTGAATTTTGCTGAACAACCTGTAGGAGGAGAAGCACCAGTTTCTGTGCAGTCAATGTGCAATACTAAAACAGAGAATGTAGAAGCAACTGTAAAGCAGATCAAGGAACTGGAAGCAGTTGGATGTGAGATTATTAGGGTTGCAGTGCCCGATAAAAAGGCTGCTCGAGCGCTTTCAAAGATAAAATCTAAAATTAATATTCCTCTAGTTGCTGATATCCATTTTGACTACAGATTGGCCTTAATGGCTGTTGAAAATGGTGTTGATGCACTGAGAATTAATCCAGGAAATATAGGAAGTAATCAGCGGGTACAGGAAGTTGCGCTGGCCTGCAAAAAAAAGCAGATACCAATTAGAGTAGGCAGTAATTCTGGATCAATTGAAAAAGAACTGCTGAAAAAATATGGTGGACCTACTGCTGAGGCAATGGTGGAAAGCGCTTTGAGAAATGTTAAAATCCTGGAGGAAAATGATTTTAGAGATATAGTGATTTCATTGAAATCAAGTCACATCTCCACAACGATCAGGGCTTACAGTTTGATGGCTGAAAAAGTTGATTACCCGTTTCACATTGGAATTACAGAATCTGGGACTCCCTGGCGGGGAACAATTAAATCAGCAGCAGGTATCGCTTCTCTTTTAACTCAGGGCTATGGTGACACATTGAGAGTTTCTTTGACCGGTGATCCCATTGAAGAAGTGAGGGTTGGTTGGCAGATCTTAAAATCACTGGAGCTTAGAAAAAAAGGAGTTGAAATAATTTCTTGCCCAACCTGTGGCCGTACAAATATTGATTTAATAGCTCTGGCAGAAAAAATTGAAAAAGAGCTGTTGAAGATAGATAAAGAGATTACAGTTGCGGTGATGGGTTGTGCTGTTAATGGTCCGGGAGAGGCAAAAGAAGCTGATATAGGTGTTGCCGGTGGTATAGAAGAAGGCTTGATTTTTAAAGAAGGAAAGATTATAAAAAAAGTAAAAGAAGATCAACTTTTAGCAGAATTAATGCAAGAAATCAAAAAACTTTAAAATATATTAGAAAACTTTTAGAAGACAAAATATATTTATAGATTGGAAATAGGAGTGATTAGAATGCGCATGTCAAAATTGTATTTACCAACGTTAAAAGAAGATCCAGCTGAGGCTGAGGTTATTAGTCATAAATTGATGTTGAGGGCCGGAATGATGAGAAAACATTCTTCCGGAATCTATTCTTATCTACCGCTGGGTTATCGAGTAATTAAAAAAATTGAAAAAATAACCAGAAAACATATGGACAACAGTGAGGCACAGGAAGTGCTGCTCCCTATTATGCAGACTTCGGAAATCTGGAAAGATTCTAAACGCTGGGATAAATTTGGACCATTAATGATTAAATTTAATGATCGAAAGTCCAGAGAATATTGTCTTGGACCAACTCACGAGGAAGTAGTAACTGATCTGGTACGGGATGAAGTTAGATCATATAAGGATCTTCCTCTCAATTTATATCAGATTCAGACTAAGGTCAGAGATGAAATTAGACCACGTTTTGGGGTAATGCGGGGACGAGAATTTATTATGAAAGATGCTTATAGCCTGGATACCGATTATCAGGGACTTGATCAAAGCTATCAGGCAATGTATGATGCTTATGAAAGAATTTTTGCTGAATGTGGCTTGGAAGCAGTTGCAGTCGAGGCTGATACTGGTGCTATGGGTGGTAAAGACTCACATGAATTTATGGTGCTGGCTGATTCTGGTGAGGATGAGATAGCCTTCTGCAGCCACTGTGACTATGCTGCCAATGTGGAAAGAGCTACTTCTAAAAAAACAGATATAGATTTTGAAGTTGAAGCTGAATTAGAAAAAATACATACTCCAGAGATAAAAACTATCAGTGAGCTGGAGGAATATTTAGAGGTTCCAGCTGCTAAAATGATTAAGGCGGTTGCTATGGTGGCTGATGGCGAAGCTGTTTTAGCTCTGGTCTCTGGTGAAGATGAACTAAATGAAATTAAATTAACAAACTATCTACAGGCAAATGAACTGCGGGCTGCTGAAGAGGAAGAGTTTGCAGAGCTCTTTAACAGTGTTGCCGGTTTCATTGGACCTGTAAATCTGAACAATGTACGAATTGTTGCTGATCAAAGGCTAAAAAATATGTCGGGAGCAGTTGTTGGAGCAAACGAAAAAGATTACCATCTAAAGCAGGTTAAGGCTGGCAGAGATTTTGAAGTAGAGGCATTTACAGATCTTCGCTCTGTAAGAGGTGGGGAACGATGTCCAAAATGTGACCAGGGTAAATTAAATATCAAAGATGGAATTGAGGTTGGTCATATTTTCAAATTGGGAACCAAATATAGCGAAAATATGGGAGCCAATTACCTTGATGAAAATGGAAAAGCCCAGCCGATTGTAATGGGCAGTTATGGAATTGGTATAACCAGACTGGTTGCTGCAGCGATTGAGCAGAATAATGATCAGTATGGTATTAAGTGGCCAAAAGCAATTGCTCCTTATCAAATAATTATTCTGCCTCTGGGTAATGATGATCAGGTTCAGGAAAAATCTGAGGAAATTTATCAAAACTTAAAAGCTCAGGGTTGGGAAGTTCTAATTGATGACCGCAGCGAAAGAGCTGGAGTTAAATTTAACGACTCAGAATTAATTGGAATTCCATTACGTCTAACAATTGGTTCACGATCTTTAGAAAATGGTGTAGTGGAGGCAATGATTAGAGAGAATAATAAGAAGTTAGAAATTGAACTTGATAATCTGGAAAAAGAGGTAGAAAAACTTTTTGCAGATATCTCTTAAGTTTTAATTTTTCATCTGGAAGGAGTATTTAATGACAAAGGCAGTAATCTTAAGAGAAAAATCAAATCTATATAAATATTTAGTTTATAATCAGGAAGATAGTATTATTTACTGTATTACAGAAACTGAAAAATCAGCTGCTGCAGAGGCTGAAATTAAAAGAAAAATTCCTCTAGAGCAGAATGACTTTCAGCTGAAAATCATTTCGGATCTTTCTTTGGAGGAAGAATTATTTTTAATCTGGCCTCAAATAATTGCAAATTTTGAGGTCTATTTCTCTTTTTCTAATAACTGGTTAAAAAGAGCTCAGCTTTTTTTAGAAGAGCGGGAAGTGAAAATTAAAGTAGAAACAAAAATGGCTCAGAAAAAGCTGGCACAGCCAAAAGTAATTGCTTTTTTAGAAAACAATTTGAGCAGATATTTAGATGAAATAAAAAAAGTCAGTGTTCATAATGGAGATTTTTTGCCGGAAATAGAAGAAAAATCAGATCCTGCTAAGTTTAAGCAGCGTTCAGAAAGGACTGCTCCTCCAGCTCAAAACTATTCTCAGGGGAGAAGTTCGGGAGGTGGCAGCTCTCACTCTGGTCGTAAACGAAAGAATAAAAATCGCTATGGCAGAGTTATTAGAGGTCAGAAGACCCATGATCTGGTAGAATTAGATACAGAAATTCCTTCGGTTATTGTTGAAGCTGATCTTTTCGATATTGATGTTCGCCAGACCAGAAAGGGCAGTTATCTGTATATCTTAAAAATAACAGATTATGACAGCTCGATATCAGCTAAAACTTTTACTGATGAGAAAGATGATTTTTTAGATGGTTTAAATAAAGGTCAGCATTTAAAAATCAGGGGTAAGGTGAGCTTTGATCCTTACAGCAAGGAATGGGGAATTATATTTAATGATCTGATCCCTCTGGAAAAAGAGACCAGACAGGATAAAGCTGAGAAAAAAAGAGTTGAACTGCATCTCCATACTCAGATGAGTGCCATGGATTCTGTTATTAATGTTAAAGATGTAGTTAAAAGAGCGGGGGACTGGGGTCATAAAGCAATTGCAATTACTGATCATGGAGTTGTTCAGGCTTTTCCAGATGCTTATTCAGCCGGAGAAAAGTATGGTGTAAAAATAATTTATGGTGTTGAAGCATATCTTGTAGATGATGGAGAACCGATTGTTAATAATCCTTATTCCTCTCATTTAGATGAAACAGAATTTATAGTTTTTGATTTAGAGACTACAGGTTTAAATCCCTCCCAGCACGAAATTATTGAAATTGGTGCTGTTAAAATTAAAAATGGGAAAAAAATTGATGAATTCAAATCATTTATCAATCCTGGAGTGAAAATTCCAGCAAAAATTACTGAAATAACAGGAATTAACAGCAGTATGATAGCTGATGCACCTGATTTAAAGACAGTAATTAATCAATTTGTTGACTTTGTTGAATCTGGGGTCCTGGTAGCTCATAATGCAGATTTTGATTATGGTTTTATTCGAACAGCCCTGGAAAGTTTAGAAATTAAAAAAGATGATTATACAGTGCTTGATACACTGGGTCTGTCCAGAGCTCTTGTTAAAGATAGTAAAAATCATAAACTGAATACTCTGGCTAAATATTTTGGAGTTGATCTTGAAAATCATCACCGGGCACTTGATGATGCGGCGGCAACAGCAGAGATACTTTCTCATTTACTGGATATTATTAAAGAGGATGGTTCAGAAAATCTAGATCAGATCAATAATTATATTTCTAAGATTGACTGGAAAGATTTAAGACCTTTCCATGCCGTTATTCTTGCCAAAAATAAAAAGGGGCTTAAAAATCTTTATAAATTAATTTCTATTTCTCATTTAAATAATTTCTATAAAAAACCAAGGATTTTAAAGAGTGTACTTTTACAGCACCGGAATGGATTAATTATAGGTTCGGCCTGTGAAGCAGGCCAGATTTATAAAGCTTTTGTTAATAATAGGCCTCGAAATGAAATAAAGAAAGTAGCAAAACTTTATGACTATCTGGAGTTGCAGCCGCTGGGGAATAATCAATTTTTGATTCCTGATAAGGTTAATTCAAGAGATGATCTTAAAGAGATAAATAGAAAAATCTATCAGCTGGGGCAGGAATTAAATAAGCCTGTTGTGGCAACAACTGATTCTCATTTTCTGGATCCTAAAGATAGTATTTTTAGAGAAATTTTGCAGACAGGTCAGGGTTTTAATGATGCTGATCAGCAACCTCCAATTTATTACCGGACAACTGAGGAGATGTTAAAAGAGTTTTCTTATTTTGGAGAAGATACTGCTCGAGAAATTGTAGTGGAAAATCCAAATAAAATTGCTGAGCAGATTAGTAAAATTAAACCAATTCCTGACGGATTATTTACTCCAGAGATTGAGGGAGCAGAAGCAGAAATCAGAAATATGTCCTATGAACGGGCACATCAGTTTTACGGTAAAGAGTTACCACAATTAGTAATTGACAGGCTGGAAAAAGAACTTTCTTCAATTATTGAAAATGGTTTTGCAGTTATTTATTTAATTGCGCATAAACTTGTTAAAAAATCACTGGAAGATGGATATTTGGTGGGATCAAGAGGTTCAGTTGGTTCTTCTTTTGTGGCGACAATGACCGAAATTACAGAGGTTAATCCCCTGCCACCTCATTATCGCTGTCCTCAGTGTTCAAAGCATGAGTTTATTACCGATGGATCAATAGGAACTGGAGTTGATTTACCGGACAAAATCTGTCCTGACTGTGGGACTGAATATATTAAAGATGGTTTTGATATTCCTTTTGAAGTATTCATGGGCTTTAAAGGAGATAAAGTACCTGATATTGATTTGAACTTTTCTGGTGAATATCAGGGCAAAATTCATAAATACACTGAAGAATTTTTTGGTAGAGATTATGTCTATAAAGCCGGTACGATTTCTACAATTGCAGATCGGACTGCATTTGGTTTTGTTAAAAATTACCTTGATGATAAAGGGATGGAAGTTAAAAGAGCAGAAATTGATCGACTTGTAGCAGGCTGCACAGGTGTTCGCAGAACTACTGGTCAGCATCCAGGTGGATTAATGATTGTACCGAAGGCAAATAGCATTTTTGATTTTAGTCCAATTCAACATCCAGCCAATGATCAGGATACCGATATTAGAACAACTCACTTTGATTATCATTCAATTAGTGGTCGGATACTTAAGCTTGATTTACTTGGGCATGATGATCCGACTTCACTCAGATTGCTGCAGGATATGACCGGTATTGAACCACAGGATATACCACTTGATGATCCGGATACAATGAGCATTTTTTCTGGTACTGATATTCTGGGGGTTGATCCTGAACTGCTGGGAACTGACATAGGGACTTTAGGAATTCCCGAATTTGGTACTTCGTTTGTTCAACAAATGTTACGTGACACAAGACCCACTACTTTTGCAGAATTAGTTCGTATTAGTGGGCTTTCGCACGGTACTGATGTCTGGTTAAATAATGCTCAGGATTTAATAAGAGATGATAAAGCAGAACTGGCAGAAGTTATTTCAGTTCGTGATGACATAATGAATTATCTTCTTCAGCGAGGAGTTGAACCTTCAACAGCCTTCTGGATTATGGAACATGTTCGAAAAGGTAAGGGACTGACAGAAGAAGAGGAAGAAGCAATGCGGGGAAATAATGTTCCTGACTGGTATATAGATTCCTGTAAGAAGATTAAATATATGTTTCCCAAGGCACATGCTGCTGCTTATGTAACAATGGCTTATAGAATTGCCTATTTTAAAGTCCATCATCCGGCTGCTTTCTATACTGCTTATTTTTCGATTAAAGCTGATGATTTTGATGCTCAGCTTGCCTGTAATGGTAGAGAAAAGGTTGTTAATAAAATAGAAGAGCTGGAAGCACTGGGGAATGACATGACAGCTAAAGAAAGTGGGACTCTTACTGTTTTAAGAATTGTACTGGAAGCTATGATGAGAGGAATTGAATTTTTGCCAGTTGACATTTATGAATCTGAGGCAGATCACTTTATCAAAAAAGATGAAAATAAACTTCTAGCACCGCTGATCAGTCTGCAGGGACTTGGTGGCAGTGCTGCTGAAAGTGTTGTAATTGAAAGACAGAAATCAGATTTCACCTCAATTGAGGAGTTGTCAAATAGAACTTCTCTTACCTCAACAGTTATTGAAGTATTGAGAGAACACGGTTCCCTGGAAGGTATGCCAGAACGGAACCAGCTCTCTTTGTTTTAAATTATTGTTACTGGACACCTGAAAATATTGATCTTAAATTAAAATAAATGATTTAATAATGTATTCAATATTTACGAGAACCCGGTACCATTAAAAACTTGCAAGTCCAAATAAGCTGTGATAGAATTATAAAGGAAAGAGTTCTGATAAATACTAATGTTGATTTTAGGAGTGGGGGTGTCTTCCCACTCTTTTATTATAGTTTAGGTAATTTTTAATAAAAATTAAATATTTAAGAAAGAGGGGTGTCTTATTTGGGGAAAGTTGCTGAAACAGTAACCGATTTTATACTTCCTATTGCCCATAGTGAAGAATTAAACCTGGTTGATGTTGAATTTTTAAAAGAAGGTAGTAACTGGATTTTACGTATTTTTCTTGAAAATAAAGATGGTGATTTAACTATAGAAGAATGCGAAAAAGTCAGCAGAGCCTTAAGTGTAATTCTGGATGAAGAAGATCCAATCGATAAAAGTTATATATTAGAGGTTTCATCTCCCGGGCTGGAAAGACCACTTAAAACGGAAGAGGATTTTGAGCGTTTTAAGGGAGAGTTAATTGCGGTTAAAACTTTTAAAAAGATTAATGGAAAAAAAGAGTTTATAGGTACTTTGAAAGATTTTGAAAAGGATAAAATAATATTGATTTTGGCTGATAAGCAGGAGATATCTATTGATTACAGTCTGGTAGCAAGAGCTAATTTAACTTTTGAAATTTAAATTTGAGGGGGGAAAAATATGAATCTAGAATTCATTCAGGCCCTGGATGATATAGAAAAGGATAAAGGTATTTCTAAAGATGTATTATTAGAGGCCATTGAAACAGCACTGGTTTCTGCCTATAAAAAAGATTTTGGTTCTAAAGATAATGTTAGAATTGAAATTTCTGCAGAAGCAGGAGAAGTTAAAGTCTTTTCTCGTAAAGAAGTTGTAGAAGAAGTTGAAAATAAAAATAGCGAGATTGCTTTAGCGGAAGCTGAAAATATAGACAGCAAATATGATATTGGAGATATTGTTGAGATAGAGGTTACACCTGCAAACTTTGGTAGAATTGCAGCCCAGACAGCAAAACAGGTTGTAATGCAGAGAATCAGAGAAGCAGAGAGGGATGTAATTTTTGATCAGTATAAAGAAAAAGAAGATGATCTGATAACAGGTACTATTCAGCGTTTCCATAATGATAATATACTAATAGATATGGGGAAAACTGAAGCTTTACTGCCACCATCTGAGCAGATTGCTGGCGAAAGATATGAAATTGGAGAAAGAATTAAACTCTATGTAGTTGAAGTAAGCACTACAAATAAAGGTCCAAGAATTTTGGTATCCAGAACTCATCCTGGACTTTTAAAAAGACTTTTTGAAATTGAAGTTCCGGAAATTTTCCAGGGACTTGTGGAGATTAAAGCTGTAGCCAGAGAAGCTGGTCAGCGTTCTAAAATGGCAGTAAGCAGTTCTGACAGTCAGGTTGATCCTGTTGGAGCCTGTGTTGGTCCAAAGGGAATGAGGGTTCAGGCAGTTGTAGATCAGTTAAACAATGAGAAAATTGATATAGTTAAGTGGGATGATAATCCTGAAGTTTTTGTTGCCAATGCCTTAAATCCGGCTGAGGTAGTTAGTGTTAATATTAATAAATCAGAAAAGATTGCAGAGGTTGTTGTTCCAGATTTTCAGCTTTCTCTTGCAATAGGTAAAGAAGGTCAGAACGCCCGCCTGGCTGCAAAGTTAACTGGTTGGAAAGTTGATATTAAAAAGGAATCTGAAGTTGAAGCAGAACCTGAAAATATTGAGGAGATTGAACAGAGTGCGGCCGAACTGGCAGAGAGTTTAGATGAGTTTGAAGAAAGTAATGAGGAATTAGATCAGAATGAAATAGAGACTGAAGCAGCTGAAAAATCTAAGGCTAATACCGAAGCTGAAGTCGAAGAAGATTCTGAAGAGCTAGAAAAACTGGATTAAATTTATCAAATAAAAAATCTTAAGGAGGATTGAGATTGCAGAGTAGAAGCCCTATTCGTCAATGTGTAGGTTGTGGTGCCAGAAGAGACAAGATTGAACTTTTAAGAGTCGTAAATAATAAAGGAGAAATTTTAGTTGATCCAGGTGGAAGAACCCCTGGACGAGGTGCTTATCTCTGTCCTAATATGGATTGTTTAGATAAAGCAGTAGAAAAAGGTGCTCTAAAAAAAGCACTAAGGAAAGATATTTCTGATGAAATTTATGAAAAAATTTCGGAGGAGATTAAACATGATTAACTAACAGTAGAATATTTTGGAGGTGCAAGTATGGCAAAAATTAGAGTTTATAATCTGGCTCATGAGCTGGATATGGATAGTAAAGAAGTAATTGAAATACTAAATGATCTTGATATTGAGGTATCAAGTCATATGAGTACAATAACTGACGAAACAGCAGAACTTGTAAAAGGAATGTATGCAGAAGATAGTACTGCAGAAGAAAACGAAAAGGCTCACAAAGAGGCTATCAAAGCTGAAGCTGAGGCTGAGACTGCAGAAGAAGCAGAGACAGCTGTGGAAACTGAAACTGAAATTGAAGCTGAAGCTGATGAGGATGCAGTAGAAATCGAAACTCCAATTACAGTTAAAGAATTTGCTGAAGAAGTAGGAGAGGCTCCCAATAATTTAATTGTAGAATTAATGAATATGGGAGTAATGGCTAATGTGAATCAGAGTCTGGATGAAGACACTCTGGAATTACTGGCTGAAGAGCTTGGAATAAAGATAAAATTGAAATCCGAGGAAGAAGAGAAGGCTTCTCTAAGAGTTGGACCGGAGATTGAAGATAAAGAGGAAGATTTAGTAGTTAGACCCCCTATTGTTACAGTAATGGGTCATGTTGACCACGGTAAAACTACTCTTTTAGATGTAATTAGAGAAAGTCGGGTGGCAGGCAGTGAAGCTGGTGGAATTACCCAGCATATTGGTGCCTACCAGGCAGAGGTTGATAATAAAAAGATTACTTTTATTGATACACCAGGTCACGAAGCTTTTACAGCTATGAGAGCAAGAGGAGCTCAAATTACTGATATTGCGATTTTAGTAGTTGCTGCAGATGATGGAATTATGCCTCAAACAGAAGAGGCAATTAACCATGCTAAGGCTGCAGGGATTCCGATTATTGTTGCGATAAATAAAATTGATAAAGCAAATGCCCAGCCCGAAAGAGTAAAACAGGAGTTAACCGAATATGGTTTAGTTCCTGAAGATTGGGGTGGAAATACAATCTGTGTTAATGTTTCTGCACTTCAGAAACAAAACATAGGTGAGCTTTTAGAAATGATTATTTTGGTCTCAGAGATGGAAGAATTGAAAGCAAATCCTAATCGACTGGCGGAAGGTATAGTTATTGAGGCCGAACTTGATAAAGGACGGGGACCTGTTGCAACTGTGCTGGTCAAAAATGGTACTTTAAAAGTAGGTGATCCAATACTTGCTGGTTTAACTTCCGGTAGGGTCAGAGCAATGTTCAATGAATATGGAGATTCTCTGGATGAAGCAGGCCCTTCTGCAGCTGTTGAGGTACTTGGTTTTAATGAGGTTCCTGCAGCAGGTGATTTTGTTCAGGTCTTAGAAGATGAACGTCAGGCAAGAGATGTAGCCTCTGACAGACAGGCTGAAAAAAGACAGGCTGAACTTAGATCTGATGCCAAGGTTTCTTTAGATGATCTTTATAAGCAGATTCAGGAAGGTGAAGTTAAAGAACTGAATATTATTATTAAAGCTGATGTTCAGGGTTCAATTGAAGCACTTAAAGCTTCTCTGTTAAGACTTGGTACAGAGGAAGTAACAGTTAATGTTATTCACACAGGTGTTGGTGGTGTAAATGAAACTGATGTCAACCTTGCCAGTGCTTCCAATGCAATTATTATTGGATTTAATGTTAGACCTGATAATAATGCTCTCAGGGCAGCTGAAAAAGAAAAAGTTGATATTAGAACTTATAGAGTTATCTATAAAGCTTTAGAAGATATTAAAGATGCTATGGCTGGACTGCTTGATCCTGAGTTAAGAGAGGAAGTTACAGGTCGGGCAGAAGTTAGAGATACTTTTAAAGTTCCTGATGTAGGTATTATTGCCGGAGCTTATATTACTGATGGTCATGTAAACCGAAATTATGATGCCCGTCTGATCAGGGATGGAGTAGTTATTCATGAGGGAACAATTTCTTCTCTCAAGAGGTTTGAAAATGATGTCAGAGAAGTAAAATCAGGTTATGAATGTGGAATTGGAATTGAAAATTATAATGATATTAAAGTTGGAGATATTATTGAATTCTATACTTATAAGGAGATCAAAAGATCCTTATAGAGGTGAGGTAAAATGACAAATAAACGTGCAATAAGAGTTGGAGAATTATTAAAAGAGGAAATTAGTCAGATTGTTCTTAGAGAAATGAAAGATCCAAGAATTGGATTTGTCTCTGTAACCGATGTCGAAGTCAGCGGAGATCTAAGACATGCAAAGGTCTTTATCAGTGTTTATGGAAGTGATAAAGAAAAGGAAGAAACTCTGGAAGGTCTCCAGCAGGCTCAGGGTTTTGTCCGTAAACTTGTGGGAGAAAGAATTAAAATTCATCATACTCCAGAGATAATTTTCCGTTATGATGATTCCATTGAAAATGGAGTTCATATTTCAGAAATAATCAAAGACCTTAAAGAATCAGGAGAGATAAAGGAGTCTGACTCTGATGCAGAAGAAAATTAAAGAAATTATTAAAATTATAAATGAAAATGATAATTTTTTAATTGTTGGCCATGTTGGTGCAGATGGTGACAGTATCGGTTCAGTAACTGCTTTAACTCGATTATTACAAAAAGAAAACAAAAAAGCCAGAGCCTATCTGAATCGAGATACTCTGGCTCCTTTTTCTTTTCTGGAAGTTAAAGAAGAATTCTTTTATACTGATTCAGAGAAACTAAAAAATGAAATAAAGGCTGATGATTTTATATTAATCACCCTGGATTCCGGAACGTTAGAGAGAATTGATCTGGATCCAGGATTTATAGAATCAGCGCAAGCAATTATTAATATTGATCACCATGAGGATAACAGCTGTTTTGGCAAAGTAAACCTGGTTCAACCAGATCGGGCTGCAGTGGGAGAAATTATTTATAATTTTGCTGTAGAATTTTTGGGAGATAATATTCCGCTTACTATTGCTGAACCTCTGGCTACGGCAATTATAACTGATACCGGTGCTCTGCGTTACGAAAACACATCTTCTAGAGTTTTAAGAATACTGGCTGATTTAATGGATTTCGGGGTTAATATTTATAAAATAAACAAAAAAATATTTGGTAGTTTAAGCTATAAGGCGCTGGTGTTAAAAGGTCTGGCTTTAGCTACACTAAATAGAAGTAAGGATGGTAAAATAGCCTGGCTTTATGTCAGCCGGGAAATGATGCATGAAGCTGAAACCGATTATACTGAAGGCCTGGTCAGTCTGGCCAGAGATATAGAAAATGTAGAAATAGGAATATTATTTACAGAGGAAGAAAAAAAGGAAATCAAGGTAAGTCTGCGGTCAAATTTTTATGCAGAGGTAAATAAACTGGCGGCCGAATTTGATGGTGGAGGTCATCCTCGAGCTGCAGGTGCAACTGTTACTAAAACTCTGGCGGAAACAATCGATTCTGTGGTAGAGGCAGCGAAAAAATATGTTTAATGGTACTGCAAATATATTAAAACCTCCGGGTATTTCTTCCTTTGCATTCATCAAAAGTTTGCGCTGGCTGCTTGATGAAAAAAAGGCCGGCCATACAGGGACTCTGGACCCAGCTGCCGCTGGAGTTTTGGGTGTCTGTTTTGGTAAAGCTACTAAAACTATACCCTTTTTAGATGATAGTCGTAAAGAATATATTTGTGAAATGAAACTTGGGACAAGAACAGATTCTCTGGATTTAGAAGGCCAGGTTATCAGAGAAGATTTAAATTGGAATTATCTTAGCTCAGCTGAAGTTGAGGCAGCTATAATAAGTTTTAAGGGTAAACAGCAGCAGATACCACCAATGTATTCGGCTCTTCATTACGAGGGGAAAAGACTCTATCAGTTAGCCAGGAGGGGGATTGTGGTGGACAGAAAAAGCCGAGAGGTTGAGATATTCAATCTTGAAGTGCTGGAAATTAATTTGCCATTAATTCGCTTCAAGGCAGAAGTATCCCGCGGAACTTACATTCGTTCACTGGTGAGAGATATTGGTGAAAAATTAAATACCAATGCTGTGATGACTTTTCTGCTTAGAACTAAATCAGGTCCTTTTTTGCTCGAAAATTCAGTGACTTATGAGCAGATTGAAAAAATGGGTCCGGATATCTTACTTAAACCGTATGAGCCACTAAAACTACCCCGTTATACGATTAAAGACGAGGAACATCAGCGAGCTGAAAATGGCAACTATTTAATTAAAGAAAATTTTGTGGAAAGTGAGCTAAAAATTGAAGTTGGAGAATATTTTCTTCTCTTTTCAGAATCAGGAAAGTTTTTAGCAATCAGTCAGCATCAACTTGAAGATGATTATCATATTTATCAGCCACATAAAGTTTTTATTTAGTTCTGGAGGAAATCTATATGCAGGTTATAACAAGTAATGAATATAATAAATTTAGAGATAGTAATACCTGTCTTGCAATTGGAGCTTTTGATGGTTTACATAAAGGTCATCAATTAATTATTAGCCAGGCGCTTAAGGAGGCCAAAAAAAATAATTATCCAGCTGCAGTTTTATCTTTTCATCCTCATCCCTTAGAAATTATTCCTGGCAAAAACCCACCCCCTTCTATAGTTTCCAGACAGCAGAAAATTTCTCTTCTGGAAGCCATGGGTGTTGATTATTATTTTGAACAGGAGTTTAATCAGGAATTTGCTCAATTAAGAGCAGAAGAATTTATCAATAACATTTTGCTTGCTAGCTTAAGAGTAAATACTGTAGTTGTTGGTGATGATTTTCGTTTTGCCTATAAAAATGAGGGAAATGTTGAAATTTTAAAAAAAATGGGTGAGCTGCATGGTTATCAGGCCAAAATTATTTCTCAACTTCATGCTAGTGATGACCGGATATCAAGTACAAGGATTAGAAGTCTGCTTAAAAACGGTAAAATAAAAAAAGCTAAAAAGCTGCTGGGAAGATCATATCAGATTTGCGGTAAGGTAGTACATGGTAAAAAAAGAGGCAGGAAATTGGGATTTCCCACAGCAAATTTAAGTCTGGAGACCAATTATGCTCTTCCACCTGAAGGTGTTTATGCTGTTAAAGTACATCATTGTGGAAAAGAATATATTGGGGCAGCTAATCTGGGTTATAATCCCACTTTTAATAATCAGGATATTTCTTTTGAAGTTTATATTTTAGATTTTGAAGGTGATCTTTACGGACAGAGATTATGTGTGGATATTATAGAATTTATTAGAGGCGAAAAAGATTTTGCTGCTAAAGAAGAATTAATCAACCAGATGCAGCAAGATATTCTTTACACGCGCGAGCTTTTATGTTAAAATTATAAAGAAAGTTTTAAATTACCGCTGGCTAGGATTTCGACTCTCCGACGTCTTCTTGGCCTGTGGCGAATTGTTTTTACAGGAGGTGAATTTATATGTTAAGTAAAGAAGAAAAGCAAGAAATAATTAAGGAATATCAGTTAGAAGAAGGCGATACTGGTTCAACTGAAGTACAGGTTGCTCTTTTAACTGCAAGAATTGCTGAGTTAACTGAACACTTAAAAGACCATAAAAATGATCATCATTCACGAAGAGGATTATTAAAAATGGTAGGTAAAAGAAGAAAGTTACTTAGATATTTACAAAATAATGATGTTCTGCGTTATCGTGAATTAATTTCTAAATTAGGTATTCGCGGTTAATAATGCATACTAAAAGAGCGGGGCAATCCCCGCTCTTTATTTGAATAAGGAGGAAAAAACATGAAAGAATGGACAATTGATTTTGCCGGTGATGATTTTAATTTTCAAACCGGTAAACTGGCCAAACAGGCCAATGGTTCAGTAGTAGTCCGCTGTGGAGATTCACAGGTTTTAGTTACAGCTGTTATGGATGAACCGAGACCAGGAATGAACTATTTTCCTTTAATGGTTAATTATGAGGAGAGAGTTTATGCAATCGGACAGATTCCTGGTAGTATTATGAGAAGAGAGGGAAGACCCAGAGATGAAGCTACTTTGGCTGCTAGAGTGATTGACCGCTCTATCAGACCACTATTTCCAGATGGTTTTCGTCATGATGTACAGATTGTAGCAACAATTTTATCTGTAGATGATGATCATGATCCTGAAGTTCTGGCTTTAAATGGTGCTTCTGCTGCTTTAACTTTATCTGATATACCTTTTGCAGGACCTATCGGAGGAGTGAAAGTTGGACTTGTTGATGACGAAATTATTATTAATCCAGATGCAGAAGAAAGAGAAAATAGTGATTTGGATCTTGTAGTTGCAGGTAGTAAAGATGCTATTATGATGGTAGAAGCAAGTGCGAACGAAGTAAGTGAAGCAACTGTTTTAGAAGCAATGAAAGCTGCGCATGAAGAGATCAAAAAGATTATTAGTTTACAGGAAGAAATGCGCGAAGAGGCTGGAGAAGAAAAATTCCACTTTGAGCCACCAACTGTTGATCAGGAAATTCAGGCCAAAGTTGATCAGATTTTAGGTGATAAGCTGAAAGAAGCTATTCAGATTCAGGAAAAACAGCCTAGAAGTGATAGAATTGATGAATTAAAAGCTGAACTCAAAGAAACCATTAATCCTGAAGAGGATGAAGAACTCGATTCTCAAATTTCTTTAGCTTTTGAAAAAATGTTAAAGAAATCAGTTAAGAGTTTAGTAGTTGAAGATGGAATTCGTCCTGATGGTAGAGATTATGATGAGATCCGACCTATCTGGGCAGAAGTTGATTTTGTACCAAGGGCTCATGGATCTGGTATCTTTACCAGAGGTGAAACTCAGGCCTTAAGTGTTTTAACATTGGGTTCTTCAAGTGATGAACAGACTCTATTTGGTCTTGGGGAAAATGAAACCAAACGCTATATGCACCATTACAATTTCCCATCCTTCTGTGTTGGCGAAACTGCGCCTATGCGCTCACCAGGAAGAAGAGAAATTGGTCATGGTACCTTAGGTGAAAAGGCATTACTGCCAGTAATTCCATCCGAAGATGAGTTTCCATATACAATCAGAATTGTTTCTGAGGTTTTAGAATCTAATGGTTCTTCCTCACAGGCAAGTATCTGTGGTAGTACTTTAGCCTTAATGGCTGCTGGGGTACCAATTAAAGCACCTGTTGCTGGTATTGCTATGGGATTAATGAAAAAAGATGATGATGTTGTAATTTTGTCTGATATTCAGGGCTTTGAAGACTTTAATGGAGACATGGACTTTAAAGTTGCTGGTACTAAAGATGGAATTACAGCTTTACAGATGGATATTAAATTAAAGGGTCTATCTTATGATATCTTAGAAGAAGCTCTAGAAAAAGCTAAAAAAGGTAGAATGCATATCATGGGTAAAATGCTGGAAGTTATACCTGAACCTCGTCCAGAACTATCAGAAAATGCACCTGCAATTATCACCATGAATATTGATCCAGAAAAGATCAGATTTGTTATTGGTCCTGGTGGAAAGATGATCAATAAGATTATTGATGAAACTGGAGCCAGCATTGATATCGAAGACGACGGTCTGGTTAAGATTATGACCGAAGATCAGGAAGGCGGCCAGCAGGCTAAAGAAATGATTGAGCGCTTAACTGAGGAAGTTAAAGTTGGTAAAATTTATCAGGGTAAAGTAAAGAGAATCATGAACTTTGGTGCTTTTGTAGAAATTTTACCAAATAAAGAAGGGCTTGTTCATATTTCTAAATTGGCTGATCATCATGTAAAAGAAGTTGGCGATGTTGTTTCTGTAGGAGATGAAATTCCTGTTAAAGTTATTGAAATAGATAATCAGGATAGGATTAATTTATCTCTAAAAGATGCAAAAAAAGAGCTGGACAATAAAGAATAAATATAATAAATAAAGTTAAAGTATTATATTAGTGAATAATAATCTTGATAACTGGAGATGACTCTTAAATGATACTGGGTAAACATGTTTCTATAGCTGGTGGTCTTGATAAATCTTTTCAAAGAGCAGCTGATATTGGCTGTAATACAATGCAGATTTTTGTTAAAAATCCACGTGGCTGGAAAATGCGTGAGGTTGAGCAAGCTGAAATAGAGAGGTTTAAGAAAGCGAGACAAAAACATAAAATTAATCCAGTTGTAGTACATGCTGCCTATCTAATTAATTTGGCATCTCCTAAAAAAGATTTATGGGAAAAATCAATTTCAGCTCTTAAGTCTGAATACCAGCGCTGTGACAGGCTCGGAGCTGAATACCTGATTTTTCATCCCGGCAGTCATACTGGTTCTGGTTTAGAAAATGGTATCCAAAAGATTGCCAGAGCACTAAATATTATTTTTGCTGAAGTTGAGAGTGAAACCATGATTCTTTTAGAAAATACTGCTGGTGCAGGTACCAGCATTGGCGAAGGATTTTCTCAGCTTAAAGCAATTATTGATCAGGTTGATCAGTCAAATAGGCTTGGAGTTTGTATCGATAGCTGTCATGCTTTTACAGCTCACTATAATCTGGCAGAGAAAAATGGTTTAGAAGAATTAATCAGTGATTTTGATAATATTCTTGGTCTGGAACAATTAAAAGTTTTTCATCTTAATGATTCTAAATTTGACTGCTGTACTAACAAAGATGAACATGCTCATATTGGAGAGGGTAAAATTGGAAGCAAGGCGTTTAAACGAATAATTAATCATTCTAAATTAAGAGATAAAGTTTTTATTTTAGAAACACCATGGTTTGATAAAGAGAAAGATGATGATGTTATTTTATTAAAAAAACTAAGGGAGGACTAAAGTTGTCTGCTAGTGCTGAAATGTTATTAGAAGTTAGCCAGGAAATAAAACAAGAAATAGAGGCAGCATCCGGCAATGAAATTTTTATTAGAGCTCAATTGAATAATAAAGATATTATAGAAGAAATTGAAGTTCTGGCTAGAGGCAACAGTTATTCTGCACCTGCAGTAATAAATAATTTAATGCCCGGGGAAATAGTTATTCACAATCATCCATCGGGAGATTTAACTCCCTCAGCAGCAGATATCCGACTGGCCGCCAAAATGGCTGCAAGAGAAATTGGTTTTGCAATTATAAATAATCAGGCAGATCAGATTTATGTAGTAGTCGAAGCTGGAACTAAAAAAGAAAAGCAAAAATTGAACAAAAAGGAAATTTTAAGTTATTTTAAAAAAGAGGGAAAGTTGTCCCAGGAATTAAAAGGCTTTTCTGAGAGAAAAGAACAGCTGATAACAGCCGAAAAAATTATTGATTCTTTTAATCAACATCAATTTGATTTTATTGAGGCTGGAACCGGGACTGGTAAATCCTTTGCTTATTTAATACCTGCTCTTTTTTATAATAATTTAAATCAGGCCCGGATAGTAGTTTCTACAAATACAATTAACTTACAGGAACAGCTGATTAATAAAGATTTAGTTACTCTAAAACGAGTTTTGGATTTTGATTTTAATGCAGTTTTAGTCAAAGGAAGAAGTAATTACCTCTGTTTAAGAAAATTTAAAAATTTTAAAAAGAATTTTGATAATCAAGAATTAGAGCTTGAAGAAAAAATTTTTTATGAATTAGATGATTGGAAAAAAAATACTGAAAGTGGAGAAAAAAGCGAAATCAATTTTCAGTTACAAAATAAGATCTGGAATCAAATTGCTGCTGAAAGTGACCTTTGTTTAAAAACCTCCTGTCCCTTTTATTCTAATTGTTTTTTTATGAAAGCACGCAAGAAGATCTATAAAGCAGATATTTTAATTGTCAATCATCATCTCTTACTTTCTGATGCGAGGGTAAAAGATGATACAGGTTCAGTTGATAGAGGTATTCTGCCTAACTTTAATCATTTAATTATCGATGAAGCTCATAATATTGGTGAAATTGCAACTGATCATCTTGGCTACCCTCTTTATCAACCATTGATGGACAACTGGCTTAAAAGATTAAGTGGTGATAAGAAATCGCTTTTAGCAGAGATTAGGGAAGATATTGCATTTACAGTTGATTCTGATCAAAAAAGATTGCGAGAAATATTGGACAAAAAAATTATTCCTACAACGCAAAAGATTAGAGATCTGATTCCACAGTATTTTAATGAACTAAAAAATTTAATTTCAAATTATAAAGATAAAAAAATAACCATCGATGATAATTTGAAAAATAACCCTAAATGGAACGAATTTTATCAAACAGCAGAAGATCTGGCTGCTTATTTGAAAAATAATTTTTCTTTTCTGCAGATCATATACGAAAATTTATATCTTGGTTTAGAAGCCGAAACTGATGAGAGCGAAATGAAAATCAAATCTAGTTTAAATCGCTGCCAGGATCTGATTAAACGCATAGAATTTAATTTGCAGGCCGAAGATGATGATTATGTTTTCTGGCTGGAATCAAGCTATTATAGAGGTTCTGAGCAGATTGTACAGAAATCAGCTCCAATTGATGCTGGGAAATTTCTGCCTGACATGCTCTGGTCTAAATTAACAAATGTAATTTTTACTTCTGCTACTATTACAGCTGCAGGTTCATTTGATTATTTTTATCGAGAAACTGGCATTAAAAAAGCTGAAGAACTAAAGGTGGAATCTCCTTTTGATTATTCAAAGCAGGCTGAGCTTTTAATTCCTTTAGATTTTCCTGATCCAGGTAATAAAAATTTTTTAAAAGAACTTGTCAGCAGTTTAAAAAAAATTATATCTAAATCCCGGGGATCAACTATGGTCTTATTTACTTCTTACAGAATGCTGAGTTATTGTTATAATAATTTAAAATCAGAACTTGAAGAAAAAGGGATTCGGATCCTCTCCCAGTCAAAATTATCTCGAAATTATATAATGCAGGAGTTTCAAAGTGAATATCAAACAATAATCTTTGGGACTTCAAGTTTTTGGGAAGGGGTTGATTTGCCCGGAGATTTACTCAAATATTTAGTTATGGTTAAACTGCCATTTCCGGTTCCTGGAGAGCCCCTTTATAAAGCCAGAGAAGATCTTTTAAAATCAAAAGGCTTAAATCCATTTTATAATCTTGCTTTACCACAGGCAGTTATAAAATTTAGACAGGGTTTTGGCAGATTAATACGTTCTAAAAAAGATACAGGATTTATCATTCTATTTGACCGAAGAGTTATAAGCAGATCTTATGGACGCCAATTTTTGGATTCAATTCCATCAGATTGTCCGATTCTGGAAATAAAAGCTAAGGATATTATTAAAAAAATTGAAGATAATGGAGTTTAGAATATGCTAAAAATAAAAATATTTACAATAAACTTTTTAATATCATTTATAATAGTTTTACTTTCAGTTACTGTTATTGCTGCTCCAGACTTAAGTTTGATTTATGTTATTCAGCAGGGAGACACCTTATCCGAGATTGCGGCAGAATATGATGTTGATATTAATAAATTAAAAGCAGCAAATAACATTTCCAATAAAGCAAATATAAAAATGGGAGATGAGTTAATAATTCCTCAGGAAAAAAGTGAGAAAAGCAAAAATAAGAAAAAAATGTTATTTAAGGAATTTAACTCTACCAGAGAAGAATTATCTTTTACTATAAATACTCATTATGCTGCCAGAATTAATCCGGGTCATCAGGCACCAGATATTGATAAAATTCCAGAAGATAAAATTATAAATTATTATGTGGGGCCTGGAGATACTCTATATGATCTGGCAAGAGATTTTAGTACTACCATCGGGACAATTCTGGCTCTTAATAACAGGGAAAATAGTTTTTTGCGAAGTGGAGAAAGAATACGGCTTCCAATTAATAATTTAACTTCACATCAAATTTTAAATCAGAGAGTTAGCAAACAGGAACTTGATCTTTTAGCTCGTGCAGTCTATGGTGAATCAAGGGGAGAACCATATGCCGGTCAGGTTGCGGTAGCAGCAGTTATTATCAATAGAGTTTTGAGCCATCAGTTTCCAGATACCTTTGCTGAAGTAATCTATCAGGGAGGGCAATTTTCTGCAGTTAGTGATGGCCAAATTAATTTAAGCCCCAATCAGACTGCTTATAGAGCAGCAAGAGAAGCTTTAAATGGCAGTGACCCGACAAATGGAGCACTTTATTTTTATAATCCCAAAACAGCTACCAGAGTTAGCTTTTTTAAAGGGAGAAGGGTAGTAACTAAAATAGGAGATCATGTTTTTGTAGAATAGGGGTGAACTTTTTGTTAAATAATTTTTGCAGAACTTTCCAGCTTTCTAAAATAAAGCTGGCTTATTTTTTTACTATAATTATTATACTTTTCAGCAGCTCTGTTCTGGCTCAAGAAAACTTTATTAATAATTATAGTTCCCAAAGGCTGGTACCAATTTATCAAGTAGATAGAGATGATAACAAAATAACTTTAACAATTGATGGTGCCTGGGGAAGTAATAAAACAGAAGCACTGCTGGAGTTATTTGAGCAGCAGGAAATAAAAGTGTCCTTTTTCTTTGCTGGTATCTGGCTTGAAAATAATCCTGAGCTGGTTCAAAAAATATTAGAAGCTGGACATCAAATTTATAATCATTCCTACAGTCATCCTCATTTTAACAACTTAAATAAAGATGAAATAATCAGTGAACTTAAAAAAACTGAAGCAATAATTAATAAATATCAAAACCATGAAAATAAAATCAAACTTTTTCGACCACCTTATGGCGAATATAATAATCTTGTAATTAAAACAGCCAGGAAATTAGGTTATCAGGTGATCCAGTGGAGTCTTGATTCTCATGACTGGATGAATCCAGGTAAAGAGTATATTCTGCAGAGAGTTGTTTCCAATATTAATTCCGGTGATATACTTTTATTCCACAATAATTCAAATAATATTGTTGAGATATTAAGAGAAATTATTCCACTCTTAAAAAAAGATTACCAATTTGTCAAAATTGAAGAGCTAATTTATAATAATAATTATCAGATAAGTTCTCTAACTGGTTTACAATATAAAATGAAAGGTGATAATAATGATAATTAAGGTAGAGAGAGTAAATAAAGAAATTGAGTTACCCAGATATCAGCACCTGGGTGAGGATGCAGGACTTGACCTGCATGCTGCAGAAGAATTAACAATTAAAAGTGGGGAATATGAATTAATCAAAACTGGACTTAAAATTGCTGTTCCTGAAGGGTATGCAGCCTTTGTTTATCCTCGCAGTGGTCTGGCTTTAAAAAAAGGAGTAACAGTTTTAAATGCTGACGGAGTAATTGATTCTGGTTATAGAGGTGAAGTAGGAGTAATTTTAATTAACCACGGGGAGCAAGATTTCAAAATTAATTTTAATGATAGAATAGCTCAATTAATTATTCAGAAGGTAAATATTATCGAGTGGCAGGAAGTCGATAATTTAAGTAAAAGCCAGCGAGGAGAAGGCGGTTTTGGTCACACCGGAATAAAAAAGAATTAGGAGAGGGAAATTGTTATGTCTACAATTAAAGTTCCAGCAACATCTGCAAATTTAGGTCCCGGTTATGATACTCTGGGGCTTGCTTTAAGCCTGTATAATGATTTTGATATTAAAAAGCGAAAAGATCAGCAATTAAAAATTACAATTATTGATCAAAACAAAAATAAAGAAATTAAAATTGCCAGAAAAGATAATCTGGTGGCTCTGGCTTATCAAAAATATTTTGACTTTATTGCTGAAGATTTAATTGGAGCCGAAATAACTGAAAAGATGCACACACCACTCGCCCGGGGTCTCGGGAGCAGCTCTTCGGCTATTATTGGAGGGCTGGCTGCAGCGGCTATTGTCTCTGGGAAATTAATTAGTAAGACTGATTTTATTCAGCTGGCTGTTGATTTAGAAAAACATCCTGATAATGTAGTTCCAGCCCTTGTTGGTGGACTAACAATAAATTTTTATTGCAAAAATAACTATGATTATTATAAAATAGATATTGAGCAGGAACTTGATTTTATTCTGGTAGTGCCCGATTTTGAATTAAAAACTGAAAAATTAAGACAGGTTTTACCAGAAGTAGTAGATTATCCAAGTGCTATTAATAATCTGAGTAGAGTCAGTTTGCTTACAGCTGCCTTTATAAATAGAGAATATCATCTGTTAAAAACAGCAATGGAGGATCAGCTGCATCAACCATATAGAAAAAAACTAATTAAAGGATTTGACCAGGTGCTTGCAGCAGCCTATGAAAGTGGTGCTTATGGAGCTGCATTAAGTGGAGCTGGCCCAACTATTTTAGCCTGTACTCAGAAAAAATCTGATCAGATTGCCCAAAACATGAAAAAAGTTTTTGCATCTAATGCTGTCAAAACGGATATTTTTAAGGTAAAAGCCTGTAATCAGAGTCTGTATCAGAATTTAAAAGAGGAGATATCTTAAAATGATTAAACTGGCCCTGATTGCCAATCAAAAAGAATCATTAGAGCTTTTTCTTAATTTTTTTAATAAAAATAAAACTAAAATAGAAAAGTTAAGCTCACAAAAGCTGGAAATTAAATATATTTATGATGTTTCTGATCAAAATAAAATTGAATATTTTTTAGCTGCCAGTCTAAATAAAATAGAGCTTATTAAAGATTATCAGAGCCTTATTAATACTGCTGAAATTGATATTATCATTGAATTGGAGAGAAAATTTAATTCTGCAGATTATTTACTTCAGGCTTTGAAAAATAAAAAAATTGTAATTACAAGTAATCATAAAGTACTGGCTGAAAATTATCTAATCCTAAAAAAAGCGGAAGCAGAATTTAATACTAAATTATTTTTTTCAGCTTCTTTTTCACCACTACCAGTAAAAACGCTTATTGATAACTTTTATGCTCTGGATGAAGTAACTGAAATAAATGCTGTTTTAAATGCAACAACCAATTATATTTTATCAGAGATGGGAAAAAACACTGTAAGTATGAAGGAAACAGTTGAACAGGCAAAGGAAGCAAGTTATACAGAAGATAATCCTGAGCTGGATTTAAGTGGTTCGGACAGCCTTAATAAATCTATTTTAATGACTGAGCTAATTTTTAATAAGGCTTTTGATTTTTCAGCAGTTAGTTCCCGGGGAATTAAAGGAATCACCAGTTATGATTTGATTTATGCAGCTGAACTGGGTTATAAAATAAAATTGATTTGTACTATAAAAAAAGAAAAAGGTAAATTATATTTGGGAGTAAGGCCTAATTTAATTTCAGAGGATTCTTTTCTGGCAGATGTAAATGAAAACAGTAATGGAATTGAAATTATTTCAAATTATAATTCTAAAGTTATTTTTAAAGCGGAAAATAATGATTTAGCTCCTTTAAATCTTCTAAGTCAGGATTTGATTAAAGCAGCCCGAATTAGAGGTGGTTATGATAAAGTCTTATTAGAAGAGCCTGGACTAAATGAAAATAAATTAATAGATCTTTATCAGCATCAGGAAAATTCTTTTTATGTCAGGCTCCAGCTTGAAAAAGACAAGAAAATAATAGAAAATATCAAAAAAATATTTTCAGAAAAAAATCTGGCGGATTTAATTTTACATGATGATTTAACTGAAACACCACTACTGCCAGTAATAATTATAACCAAAGAAATTAAAGAAAAAGTTTTAGAAAAATTATTAAAAGAAGTAGAGAATGTAGAAGGAGTTCTGACTGTTAATAATGTAATAGCAGTTAAAACACACTAGCAAATATAATTAACAATAGGAAGGTGAAACAGTTGTCACTAATTGTACAAAAATATGGAGGTAGTTCAGTAGCAAATCCCGATTTGATTAAAAATGTTGCCAGAAGAGTAATTGAGGGTTATGAGGAAGGCAACCAGATGGTAGTTGTAGTTTCTGCAATGGGAGATACTACAGATCATTTGATAGAGTTGATGGGAAATATAACTGATGATCCAGATCCAAGAGAAGTAGATATGCTTTTAACCACTGGAGAGCAGGTTTCAATTGCTCTTTTAACAATGGCAATACATTCGCTGGGATATCCGGCAATTTCTTTAACAGGAAGTCAGATGAAGATAAAAACTAATGAAAAACATAACCAGGCCATGATTACAGATGTTGATACTACTCGACTCAGAAAAGAACTGGCAGAGAATAAGATTGTCATTGTAGCCGGTTTTCAGGGGATTAATGATAATCAGGATTTTACAACTCTGGGTCGTGGCGGTTCTGATACAACAACAGTTGCTGTTGCTGCAGCCATGAATGCCAATCGCTGTGAAATATATTCTGATGTTGATGGTGTTTATACTGCAGATCCCAGAGTTGTTAGTGATGCAAGTAAACTTGATTCTATTTCTTATGAGGAAATGCTGGAACTTGCAAATCTTGGTGCCAATGTTCTTCATCCCAGAGCAGTAGAACTGGCAAATAATTATAATTTAGAGTTATATATAGCTTCAAGTTTTAATAAGACAGTAGGAACTATTGTTAGAGGAGATGAGAAAATGGAAGGCAAAAAAAATGTAGTTGGAGCAGCGAGTGATTTAGGAGAAATAAAAATTACTGTTGAGAGAGTGCCAGATGAGCCCGGTATAGCTGGCAAAATGTTTAAAGCTCTTGCAGATGCGGGTGTCAATGTTGATATGATTATTCAGAATCTGCAGCGGGATGAACTAAATGATATTACTTTTACTATTAATCAGGAACAGGAAAAACTGGCAGTTAAAGTTCTAAATAAGATAAAAGAAAAGCTAAAATTTGATAATTACACAATAGATCAGGATGTTGCAAAAATTTCTATTGTTGGGGCCGGTATGCAGTCAACTCCAGGCATAGCTGCAAGAATGTTTACTTCATTTGGCGAAAATGATATTAATATTGAGATGATTACAACTTCTGAAATTAAAATTTCCTGTTTGATAAAAAAAGAAGAAGCAGATAAAGCTTTAAATGTTTTGCATAAAGAATTTCAGCTGGACCAGATTAATAATTAAATATTGCAAAAATTTGATTTTTCGCGTATAATTAAAACAGGCAGTAGAAAATTCGCAGTTTAAATTACTGCTCTGACTTTATTATTCTAATTATACTTTAAGGAGGCCAAATTATGAATGTAAAGAAGAAAGGTGAAGTTTATCGCTGTGAAATCTGTGGTAATGTTGTTGAGGTAAAAGAAGCTGGTGGAGGCGAACTGGTTTGCTGTGGGGAGCCGATGAAATTAGAAGAATAATTAAAAAAATAATCTGGGCCCGGGGTTTATACTCCGGGCTTTTAAATGCTTTAATTTGAAATAAATTATAAAATTTAATTATTTCTTAAAGGATTTCGCTCTGCTTGCGAGAAGTTATAATAATAGAAATTAATCCAAAAATAGTTTAAAATATTAAATTGAATAACTTTAAAAGAACTTCGGGGAGGAAATTTATAAAATGAATTATTTTGAAAAGAAAAAAATAAAAGATATTCTGGAAGATAAGATTAATGATTATAAAGATGTCATTGTCATGGGCTGGGTAAGAACTAAAAGAGTTTCAAAAAACATTGCCTTTATAGAAATCAATGATGGAAGTGCTTTGAAAAATTTACAGCTTGTTATTTTAAATCCTGAGCAACATCCTCTGGCTGAGATTAATACTGGTGCAAGTATTAAAGTCAAAGGTTATATTGATAAAGTTGAGGGTAGAGAACAGGATGTAGAGATGAAAGCAGAAGAGATTGAAATTATTGGGGAAGCACCAGAAGATTTTATTCTTCAGAAAAAAAGACACAGCTTTGAATTTTTAAGAGATATTGCCCACTTAAGAGCCAGAACCAACACCTTCGGGGTTGTAAATCGCTTCCGTAGCAAAATGTCTTATGCAATCCATGATTATTTTTACAATAAGGATTTTAAATACATACATACCCCAATTATTACTTCTGGTGATGCAGAGGGAGCCGGGGAAATATTTAAGGTGAGTACACTTGATTTTGATAGTTTACCCCGTACTGAAAAAGGGGAAATTGATTATTCTCAGGACTTCTTTGCTCAGGAGACAGGTCTAACTGTAAGTGGACAACTGGAAGCAGAATTACTTGCTACAGCTTTAGGTGATGTTTATACTTTTGGGCCAACTTTTAGAGCTGAGAACTCTAACACCTCCCGTCATGCTTCAGAATTTTGGATGATTGAACCAGAAATGGCTTTTTGTAATCTGGATGAAATGATGACATTAATGGAAGATTTTATTAAAAATTTATTCAGGTTTGCTCTAGAGGAAGCAGAGGAAGAGATGGACTTCTTTAATCAGTGGATTGATGAAGGTCGCCGGGAAATGATCGAAAAAATTATTGAAGCTGATTTTGGTCGTATAACCTATACAGAGGCAATAGAGATTTTAGAGAATTGTGACCAGGATTTTGAATATCCAGTTAGCTGGGGTGTAGATTTGCAATCTGAGCACGAAAGATATTTAACAGAAAAGCATTTTAAAAAACCAATTATGGTTAGAGATTATCCAAAAGAAATTAAAGCATTTTATATGCGTCAGAATGATGACAATAAAACTGTTGCAGCTGTAGACTGTCTGGTACCTGGAGTTGGTGAGATCATCGGCGGAAGTCAGCGTGAAGAAAGATATGATAAACTAAAAAGCAGAATGGAAGAACTGGAAATGGATCTGGAAAAATATGAGTGGTTTTTAGATATAAGAAAATATGGTTCAGTACCGCATTCTGGTTTTGGACTTGGTTTTGAAAGACTGCTAATGTATCTTTCAGGAATGCAAAATATTAGAGATGTTATTTCATTCCCACGTACACCGGGTAACGCTAAATTTTAACTATAATTAATTATTTTTATAAGAGGAGAAAAGAGATGTTAATAAAGAAAAAAACATTACTGATTATTATAATTGCAGTATTTTTTGTTGCAGTTATAAATTTTTCGCTCTTTGCAGCTGAGAACATTAAAAGTGAAATTCTAATTTATTCAGCTGAACCAGAAGGAGTCATGGCAGCTGTTGCTGCTGCGCGGCAGGATAAAAAAGTTACTCTGGTGATGAAAAGAGAAAAGCCGGGAGGTTTAATGACCTATGCTGCTCTCAATTTTCTGGATTTAAATTATGATGGAAACTCAAATAATATAAATAAAGGATTATTTTCAGAGTGGCATCAAAAAGTTGGCGGATCCATTTCTTTTACTCCTCAAAAAGCTGAAAAAGCATTTATGGAAATGCTGGCAGCAGAAGAAAATATTCGAATTATTAATTCAGCTCAACTGCAGCAAGTTAAGCTAAATAATGATACTATTAAATCGCTAAGAATAAAAAAAGGAAATCTTGCTTATAATATAAAGTCTGATTTTTATATTGATGCTTCTCAGGATGGAGATCTTGCTGCAGAGGCAGGAGAAAAATTTTTCCTGGGTACAGCTGATATGAATTTAAAAAATAGCTGGATGGCTTCTACCCAGATCTTAAAGTTTTCCAATGTTAAACCTGCAAGACTAAAAGAGGCTCTTAAAAATAATAAATATCGGGCAAGTTATTTTAGAGATGATCATGCCTGGGGTTTTTCTGAATTTGGCAAAAGTTATCAGCCGCAGGCTTCAAACTTACGTCTGCGGGGTTTAAATATTGTTTTTATAAAGAATCAAGAAAGCTATGACGCTTATATCAATGCACTGCTTTTATTCAGGGTAAATCCTCTATTAGAATCATCTCTTAAACAGGCAAAAAAGAAGGCTGCAGTAGAAGCAGAATCAATACTTGTTTATCTTCAACAAAACTTAGCTGGCTTTAAAAACTCAGAACTTGCTGATTTACCGCCTGAACTTTATCGTAGAGAAAGCAGACATTTTTTAACAGAGTATCAGCTTGGTGTGGATGATTTATTTCGTCAGAAAATATTTTTTGATGCTATAACTCTGGCATCTTATCCGCTGGATTATCAGGCTGCGGATCATGATTATCCAGGTTTTGTGCTTTTTAATCCAGAATACTATTCTATTCCGTTAAGGTCTTTAATTGCTCGAAAAAATAACAATTTATTGATAGTTGGACGCAGTAGTGGTTATAGTTCTCTGGCAGCTGCCAGCAGTCGAGTTTTACCGGTTGGAATGAATACGGCAGAAGCAGCAGCTATAGCAGCTGCCGAGGCATTAAATAAAAATAAAAATCTGCTGGAGATTGCTAAAGATAAAGCAAGTTTAAATAAAATTCGGTTCAATTTAAATCTTGATTTAAGTAATTATCCTCTCGAAAAACCAATTATAAAAGAAGAGAAACTGTTATTGAGCCTGGAAAAATTACTTTCCTGGGGGATTACTATTGGTGGCTATAATAATAATTTTAAATTAAATATTATTCCTACGGAAAAAGAATTTACAGCTATAATTTTAAAAATCATGCAGAAAAAGGAAGCAGAAACTCTATACGAATGGGTTCCTGGTAGTCTTGAAACTTTAAGTAGAGATCAAAAATTGAGTACTTATAATGCACTAAAATTATTGCTGGCAGCAGAAAGTCAGCGGGTTTTAGAAATGGAACAGAAGGATTATTTTAAGAAAGCTCTAGAATTAAAATTAATACCTGAAGATTTAGAAGGTATTTTGGCTGAAAATAGAAATATGAGTCGCAGAGAAATGATTATTTTGTCAGCACATTTTTTAGATCGTTTTAGAACTCCATCGGAATTGAAATACATAAGGGGTGAATAATTTGACTAAAGCCAGCTACCATACATATTATCCCTCACCAATTGGTATCTTAAAAATTGAGTTTAATAACCAGGCATTATTAAGAGTTGAATATGATGATCATCTAAGGGAAGTAAAAAACAACTGTCAGAAAAATTTTTATGAAGATCCAGAAATTTTAAAGATTTATAATCTGATTTTTGATCAATTAAATCAATATTTTATGGGGCAGAGAAACTTTTTTGACATTCCTATTCAACTTAGCGGAAGTTATTTTGAGTTAAAAGTCTGGAAATTCATTCAGAAGATTCCTTATGGTAAAACATTTTCATATTCAGAACTGGCAGCAGCAATTGGAAATTCAGGTGGTGCAAAAGCAGTTGGTCATGCAAGTTCTCGTAATCCCATTGCAGTTATTATACCCTGCCACAGAGTGATTGCCGCTGAGGGTAAACTCAGTCATTATTCAGGTGGAGTCTGGCGTAAAGAATGGTTATTAAAACATGAAAATAATAGAAGTAAAAAATTAGAAAGGAAGATTTCTTTTGTCTAAAGAATTAAAACAAAGAACAGAAATTGATGATAAATATAAGTGGAATTTAAATGATATTTATGCTGATGATGAAACTTTTGAGACTGAACTGGAACTGGTATTAAAGAAAGTTAAAAATATTAAAGATTTAAAAGAAAATTTTACTGAAAGCGCTGATCAATTACTTTCTTCTTTAAATGAAATTATTGATATTGAAGAAAAAACAGCTCGGTTATACGCCTATGCTCACATGAAATATGATCAAAATACGCAACTGGAAAAATATCAGAACTACAAAAATAAAGCAATGATGTGTTATAATAGATTGTCTGACTCAACCTCTTTTATGGTTCCAGCTATTATTCAGCTGGGCGAGGATAGATTAAATAAGTATAAAAAAGAAAATAGTAAGCTGGAATTTTTCGATCATTTTTTTGATAATATCTTAAGACAGCAAAAACATTATCTTTCTGCTGAAGAAGAAAAAATTCTGGCTTTAGCGGGAGAAGTTACACAGAGTTCAGAAAACATATTTAGCATGTTAAATAACGCTGACCTCGAATTTCCGCTGATTAAAGATGAAAATAATCAAGAACTGCGTCTGACTCATGGTAGATATATTGACTTATTAAAAAATGAAGATAGAAGAGTTAGAAAAGATGCTTTTGAGGGAATGCATGGTGAATATCAGGATTTGGAAAATACCTTTGCAGCTGTACTTGACAGTTCAGTTAAGGGAGATATTTTTTATGCCCGTGCCAGAAAATATAACAGTGCACTGGAATCTGCTCTTGATAATGATAATATTAGTACAGAGGTTTATAATAATTTAATTGATACGGTTTCGGATAATCTCAAGCCACTGCATCAGTACATGGAACTAAAAAAAGAAATGCTAGATCTGGATGAGCTTCATATTTATGATACCTATACACCATTAATCAAGGAAGTTGACCTTAAGTTTGAATATGAACAAACAAAAGATATAATAAAAAAAGCAGTTAAACCGCTGGGAGAGGACTATATTAATAAGGTTGAAGAGGGTTTTAATTCGGGCTGGATTGATGTTTATGAAAATAAAGGTAAACGTTCCGGTGCTTATTCCAGCGGCTGTTATGGGGTTCATCCCTATATTCTGATGAACTATACTCAGGATATTAGCAATCTCTTCACTTTAATCCACGAGATGGGACATGCTATGCACAGTTACTATTCCAATAAAAATCAGCCCTATTTATATGCCGATTACAAGATTTTTGTAGCTGAAGTAGCCTCAACTCTAAATGAAAACTTACTTTTAGATTATATGCTAGAAAATGCAGAAAGCAGAGAGGAAAAACTCTATCTTTTAAATTACTTTTTAGAAGGTTTTAGAGGAACCGTTTACAGGCAGACAATGTTTGCTGAATTTGAAAAAATGATTCATGAGACTGTAGAGACGGGTGAAGGGTTAACTTCTCCGAAAATGAAAGAAATGTATAGAAAGTTAAATCAGAAATATTTTGGTAAGTCTCTTGTAATTGATGAAAAGCTGGACTATGAGTGGGCCAGGATCCCTCATTTTTACTATAACTTTTATGTTTATAAATATGCTACTGGCTATTCTGCCGCAGCTGCCCTGGCTGAAAAAATCCAGACAGAAGGTGCAGAAGCTGCAGCAGATTATTTAGAATTTTTAAAAGCTGGAGGTAGTGATTATCCTCTTAATATTTTACGAAAAGCTGGAGTTGATATGGAAAAGTCGGATGCTATAGAAAATGCAGCTGCTAAATTCAAAAAATATCTAAAACAGCTGCAGAAGTTAATATAAATTAGTTCTTTTTCAATTTATTCACTAAAGAAATTAATGATATCCTGAGCACATCTTTCTTTTTCAACATCATTGACGATTACATGGGATGATTTTTGATAGATTTTCTGATCTATTAAAAATTGTCCCATTTTTTTATTTAAATAATTTTTAATCCGTTCACTGGCTACCTGTTCATCATTGTTGGATAAGATAAGTTGGGTTGGGGTTTTTATTTTAGAAACATTTTTTCTTCCTTTTTTCATTAATTTATATAATTCAGCCAGAGCCTGAGGATAATAATTAAAACTGTAGTTATTATGATAATCAATTTCTGCTTTTGATAAATTTCTTTTATCAATTTTGAAATTATTGTCCATTTTTTTAATAAAATATTTAAGATAAGGAGCAAAAACTATATTTTTGTTGACTGTAAAAAAGGCTGGGGCAACAAGTGATAATTTATCAACTTTAAAGTTTGAGGCTACCATTGCTGCCAGCAGTCCTCCCATTGAAAGACCTGAAATATAAATTTTTTGATAATTATTTGCTAAAAAAAGATAACTATCTACAGCTTTACGCAGCCACTGTTCAGCACTGCTGTTTAAAAAATCAGATGTATTAGTTGCATGGCCGGGCAATCTGGGTATATATACAGCTAAATTAAGCTGATTATTAATTTTTTTTGCAACAAAATCCCAGTTGCTGCTTTTGCCTCCAAAACCATGGATTAACAGTACTGCTGTATTTATTCTATTATCATTAAAACCATATTTAATCTCTCTTCCAAGAGGATTAACCTTTGTTAAGCTATCTATTTCATTTAATTGCAATTTAAACCCTCCATTTTTTCTCTTTCTTTAATCTTATTATATCATTTATTAAAATTCAAAAGAATATTATTTTAAATTCATAAATAAAAGTGATAGAATGATATTTAGAAAATAAATTTAAACTGCAGGAGGTGAAAGGTTTAATAGTTTAAACTATTAAACTAAAATATGAATGATAAAATTAAAGAACGAGCAAATTTTTTAAGAGATAACATGATTCTAAGCACTCAGGAACTGGTTAGGATCCCCAGTGTTGAGGCAGCTGCTGAAGCTGATTATCCTTATGGTAAAGAAGTCTATAAAGCACTGGCTAAAGCGTTAGAAATCTCTGAGAAATTAGGTTTTAAAACAAAGAATATAGATAATCAGGCAGCTCATGTAGAAATGGGAGAGGGAAAGGAAGTGCTTGGCCTGCTCTGCCATCTGGATGTGGTACCTGAGGGTAGTGATTGGACATATCCTCCTTATGCTGCTGAAATTCATGATAATAAGATATATGGTAGGGGAACTATAGATGACAAAGGGCCTGCTGTTGCTGCTCTTTATGGAATGAAGATTGTGCAGGAACTTGGAGTTGAGTTGAATAAGAAAGTGCGATTAATTCTCGGTACTAATGAAGAGTCGGGCATGGCTTCTCTTGATTATTATCTGAAAAAAGAACAAATGCCTGATCTGGCCTTCAGTCCTGATGCAACCTTCCCCGCCATCCATGCAGAAAAAGGGATTTTAGATCTTAAATTTTCAGCCAGCCTAAAAGTTGAAAATCAGAAAGGCCTTCAGCTTCAAAAAATCAGGGGAGGAAATGCGACTAATATGGTTCCTGATTATGCAGAAGCAGTGATTTCAGGAATCAAAAAAGAAAAATTGCTGGAATTGCTATCTGATCTTGAATATGATAAAAATCAGTTAAAATTAGAGTCAGAAAATGAAAATTTAAAACTAAGCTATCATGGCATTTCAGCCCATGGGAGTATGCCGGAAGATGGTAAAAATGCTATTTCGTATTTAATTTCTGTACTGGCTGAGCTTCCATTTGTAAATTCAGGAGTAAAAGATTTTTTGGATTTTTATAAGAATAAAATTGGTCTTGAATACGATGGTGCTTCAATTGGTTGTAAGGATCAGGATGATGTACCAACTGCTTTAACTTTTAATACAGGTATTATTAAAGGAGATCAGTCGAAGATAGAATTTATTGTTAATATTCGCTATCCTGTTAAATCCAGTGCTGAAAAAGTAGTGGCTGACATTAAAGAAAATCTTAATCGACTTATTGAAGTGGAATTGTTGAGCGATGCCGAACCATTATATGTTGCAAAAGATGATCCATTTATCAAAAAGCTGCTTTCAGCCTATCGAGAATTTACTGGTGATGACAGTGATCCAATAGCTATTGGCGGTGGAACCTATGCTCGTAAAGTTAAAAAGGGGGTAGCATTTGGACCTCTCTTTCCAGGACAGCCTGAACTGGCACATCAAAAAGATGAAAATATTAGAATTGATGATCTGGTTAAAAGTGCTGCTATTTATGCCAAAGCAATTATTGATATAGCCGGGGTGAACGAAAATGAATAGACAGGCAGAAGAACTGATAAAATTTATTGATAATTCCCCAACTGCTTTTCATGCAGCAGCAGAATTGAAAAAACAATTAAAAAAGGCGGGTTTTAAGGAACTAAACGCCGCTCATAAATGGGATTTAAAAAAAGGAGAAAAATATTTTGTTAGCCGTAACGATTCTGCTCTAATAGCTTTCGTTACTGGCAAAGATTTTTTGAATCAGGGTCTGAGAATTATTTCTTCCCATACTGACAGCCCGGGATTAAAAGTGAAACCAGACCCAGTAATTAACAGTGATGGACAGTATGTATTAAATACTGAAATTTACGGGGGGCCAATTTTAAACACCTGGTATGATAGGGATTTATCACTGGCCGGTAAAATTGTACTCAAATCTGAAAATTCATTTGAGTTAAAAGAACGACTAATTGATTTAAATAAAAATTTGGCTGTGATACCCAATCTGCCAATTCATCTTAACAAAGATGTTAATCAAAAAGGGGAAATTGATCAGAAAAAAGGTCTGCGCGCCTTACTCACTCAGGATTTAGAAAAAAATAATGTTAAATCAAATTCTAAAACTGATTTAACAATTAAGGATTTAATTGCCCAGGTAAGTGACTTTAGTGCAGCTGAAATTTTGGAAACAGAATTATATCTTTATCCGACTCAAAAAGCTCATTTTTTGGGACCAAACCAGGAATACATCGCAGCTGGCCGCCAGGATAATCTGGCTATGGTTCATGCTTCCTTAAAGGCTCTCCTGATGTCTAAGGTAGAGGACTGGACTCAAATGGCTATTTTTTATGATAATGAAGAAATCGGGAGCCATACTCCTCAGGGAGCTGACTCTCCTTTTGCTGGAGATTTAATTGAAAGAATAATTTACAATCTGGGAGCAGACAGAGAAGATTATTACAGAATTATAGAAAAATCATTTCTGATTTCTGCTGATATGGCCCATGCAGTACACCCAAACTTTAGTGAAGAATATGATCAAAACAACAGACCCTTATTAAATCAAGGTCCTGTTATTAAATATAATGCTAATTTAAAATATACCACTAATGCAGGTACAGCCGGGGTGCTGATTGATTTAATGCAAAAAAATAATATCTCCTATCAAATTTACAGTAATCGTACTGACAAACGCGGCGGCTCAACAATTGGGCCCATTGCAGCAACACAGCTGGGAATTAAAAGTATCGATCTGGGTAATCCTCTGCTGGCAATGCATTCCAGTCGAGAATTGGGTGGTAGTTCTGATCAAAAAGAAATGATTAAGTTGATGAATTTATTTTTTCAGCAAAAGTAGCTAGGAGGAATCACTGTGACAAACTTTAGTTTTTCAAAATTAGAAGATAGAGAAAATACAATGTCGGCTAAATGGGATAAAAAAAGCGATATTTTTGGCAACGAAAATATTTTACCGATGTGGGTTGCTGATTCTGACTGGCAGACAGCTCCTTCAGTTAAAAAAGCTCTCCAAAAGAGGGCGGAAGCCGGAATTTTTGGCTATAGTTTTGCTGATCAAAGTATTTATGAGGCAGTAGAGAACTGGCTTAAGAGGAGATTTGACCTTGAAATTGAGAGAGATTGGTTATTGTTTGATACAGGTGTTGTTCCAGCAATAAATTTTACTCTGAAGGCGATTACTAGAGAGAATGATGCTGTAATTATTCAACCCCCTGTTTATCGACCCTTTTTTGGCGCAGTTAAAAATAATAACTGTCATCTTATTAAAAATCAATTATTAAAAGAAGATAATCACTATCGAATGGATTTAAATAGTTTAAAAAGAGATATAGAAAGAGCAGAGGATAAGGGTCAGAAAGTAAGAGCAATGATTCTCTGCAGCCCCCATAATCCTGTTGGTCGGGTCTGGCAGCAGGAGGAGTTGGTGGAGCTTCTTCGTCTGCTTAAAAATAAGGGCATCTATCTTTTAAGTGATGAAATCCATTCTGACCTCATCTATCCAGAATATCAGCATACGCCAGTACTTAAATTACTTTTGAAGCAGGAAGAATTTAATGATTATCGACAAAAGGTAGTAAGTTTTATGGCTGCCAGTAAGACTTTTAATATTGCAGGTTTACATACTTCCTATACAATTATTGAATCAGAAAAAATACGCAGGCAATATCAAAAAACAAAAGATGGCTTTGGAACTGGAAATAGCCCTTTTGGTCTGCTTGCACTAAGGGCAGCCTATAATGAAGGAGAAGATTGGTTAGAGGCACAGATGAAGTATTTAGCAGCAAACTATAATTTTTTAAATGAATTTCTTAAAAATGATTTACCAGAGATAAAAGCAGTTGCCTCCGAAGGAACTTATTTAGTCTGGTTGGACTGCAGTGGGCTTGGTTTTAAAACTGATGAAAAATTAATTGAATTTATGAACAAAAAAGCAGAGGTTGGTCTTAATCCGGGGCGTTGGTTTGGAGATGCGGGCTCAATGCATATGCGGCTGAATCTTGCCTGTCCCCGTCAGAGACTTAAAGATGGGTTAGAGAGAATCAAAGCTGCTGTAGAATCTTATTTATAAAATGAAATAAAAGAAAGGAAGTTTTTATTTGACAGATGTAATAATAATTGGAGGTGGTCCAGCAGGGATGATGGCTGCTCTGCAGGCTGCCAGTAATAAGAATAAAGTTACTTTAATCGAAAAGAATAAAAATCTTGGCAAAAAATTATTGATTACGGGTAAAGGACGCTGTAACCTGACAAACTATTCGGATTTAAATCAGCATATAAAAAATATTATAGATAATCCTCAGTTTATGTACAGCTCTCTGGCCGAATTTGACGCTTACAGACTTTATTATTTTTTTGAAGGACTGGGTCTGCCGCTCAAAATAGAAAGAGGGGACAGAGTTTTCCCGGAATCCAATCGCTCACAGGATGTACTAAAAGTTTTACAGAAAGAATTATTTAAAGCAAATGTTGGGATAATACAGGATCAGGTTGAAGAAATAATTATTAATGATCAAAAAGCTCAGGGAGTAAAATTAAAATATCAGGGCCAGCTTAAAGCTGAAAAAGTAGTTCTGGCGGCCGGAGGCAGTTCTTATCCACAGACAGGTTCTGATGGTAGTGGATTTCAACTGGCCAGAACCGCAGGGCATCAAATTATCACTCCCAGACCCGGGCTATGTGGTTTAACAACCAGAGAAGACTGGATATATGAGGCAGAAGGTTTAAAATTAAAATACGTAAATCTTAAATTATTGAAAGATGGAAAAGAAATTTTCAGTCAATTTGGAGATGTAGAAATTAGAAGTAATTATTTAGATGGACCAACTATAATTTCTGCTTCAATGTATATTGACGATGATTCCGAAAATTATCAGCTAGAAATTGATTTAAAACCAGCACTTGATTATCAAAAATTGGATCAGAGACTTTTAAGAGATTTTGACAGATATTCTAACAAGTTTTTTGGTAATAGTCTGGGCGATCTTCTGCCGCAGAAGCTAATTCCTGTAATCTTAGGTCGTTCTTCTATTGAATATAAAAAAACAGTAAACCAGATTACTGCAGCGGAAAGGGAAGAGCTGATACACTTGTTAAAGAATCTAAAATTAAATATTAAAGCAAAAAAAGGATTCAAAAGGGCAATAGTTACGAGAGGTGGAATCAGTACCGAAGAAATTGATCCGGGAACAATGGAATCCAGGTTGATTAAAAATTTATATTTTGCAGGAGAGGTAATAGATCTTGCCGCAATGACCGGGGGTTATAATCTACAAATAGCCTTTTCAACAGCCTATAAAGCAGGAAATAATTTGAGTTAGATAAAAAATAACCGCAGCCAAGTGACTGCGGTTCTAATTTGAAAATTAAATTGTGAATCTTTGATATAGTAAATTACTCAGCGTCTTCTTCGTTACCCTGAAGTTTTTGAGTTATTACCTGATTAACAGAGTTCATTAACTGATTAAAATGGTTCTGTGCTTCATAGAATTCAGAGATTTTATCATTTTGCTTCATCTTTTGTTCCATCATCTGTAATTCCTGCTTTTGTTCATCACTAACCTGCTTACCATTCTGCTGCATCATTTGTACCTGCTGATATTTAGCATTTAAGTTATCAAGCATTGATTTTGCGTCTTCATCTTCTACCATGATTTCTTCTTTTTCTTTTAATTCCTGAAATTCCTGTGAGTCAACAATTGCTTCTGCAAGATCTTCCGCATGTTCCATTACTGTTGCCATTAATATTCACCTCAAATTAAATATTTAAATTTTTTCGTTTTCTAACAACCATATTTATGTTAACATCCACTACAACTTATGTCAAATAAGAATAGCATTAGGGGGAATTAATTATGTCAAATGAGTTAAAAATTGAAGTTTATTCTAAAGATTGGTGTCCATACTGTAAAAAGGCAAAAGCTTTTTTAAAAAGTAAGGGCCTTAGTTTTACTGAAATTGATATTAATGAAAAGGATAATTATGAGGTAATGCAGAAGCGAACTGGAGGAAAAACTGTACCTCAGATAATAATTAATGATCAGAGTCTTGGGGGCTATGATGATCTAATTGAGTTAGAAAACAAAGGTGAATTTAATCAATTGATCGGTAGAGAATCAAAAGACCTTTCAACCAAAGAATGGGAACTTATAATTCTGGGAGCCGGGCCAGCTGCTTTAAATGCAGCTCTTTATGCAGCGCGTAAAGGTATCGATCTTCTCTTATTGACTAAGGATATAGGAGGACAGGTAATTACTACTAATGAAATTGATAATTATTTAGGGAAAGCAGAAACTACAGGTGCAGAGCTGATCTATGATTTTTGGGACCATATTGCTAAATACGAAGTAGAGACTGTAATTGGAGAAGAAGCCGTAGAAGTTGTGGCTGGAAAACAGGGGAAAGTTATTAAAACAGATAATGGAAAAGAATATTCAACTAAAGCTGTATTAGTTGCAACCGGTGCTCAAAAAAGACACTTGGGTATGAAACAGGAATATGTATTAACAGGTAAAGGGGTTCATTACTGTGCCAGCTGTGATGCTTTTCTTTATAAAGGCCAACCGGTTGCTGTAGTAGGTGGAGGAAACTCAGGCCTGGAGGCCGCTTTAGATCTGGCTAAAATTGGTTGCAAAGTTGATCTGATTGAGCTGCAGGATAAACTAATGGGAGATGAATACCTGCAGGAAAGAGTAAATAATAATCAGGATATAACTGTTCATACTTCAACAACAGTAGATCAAATTATTGGTGATAATAAACTGGAAACAGTGATAATTAAAAATGTTATTGATGATTCAACAGAAGAACTGGATATCAATGGTTTATTTATAGAAATTGGACTGGTTGCCAATAGCGCTTTTGTTAGTGACCTTTTAGAAACAAATAAGCAAAAAGAAATTATTATTAACGAGAGAAACGAAACAGGTGTTGAAGGTATCTGGGCTGCAGGTGATGTAACAGATATTATTGATAAGCAGATTATTATTTCAGCTGCGGAAGGTGCTAAAGCGGCCCTGAGAATTAATCATTATTTAAATTAAATTATTAAAGATCAATTAAATAATTAAACTGACTATTAAGGGTCATTTCTGTAATCTGGAGATGACCCTTTTTTTATCAAAGAAATTTGCCAGATATTATAATACTATGTATAATATAAACAAATGGAGGTGGATAAGATGGCTGCAGAAGAAATTCAAAAGCACATATTTATTTCAGGTAGAGTTCAAGGAGTCGGATTTAGAGCCTTTACTCGTAAACAGGCAGCTGTTTTGGACATAAAGGGATGGGTAAAAAACCTTAGAGATGGCAGAGTAGAAGTTAAAATTAAAGGCAAAAAGAATAAAGTAGAGAAAATGATTAATAAATTAAAAGAGGGACCTTCATTTGCTCGTGTTGATAACTTTGAAGTTAAAACAGAAAAAGCTGACGATTTTAATGAATTTGAAATACGGTTTTAATTATTTTAATAAATGAAAAAGGTTAAATTTTAAGCTGGAATAGAAAAAGAGGTGATTAAATTGGCTAAAGCTTTACTGGCTATTGATCTTCAGAACGATTTTTATGAAAATGGGGCTCTGGCTGTTCCCCAGGCTTCAGAAATCAATGCTAAAGTCAATGAACTTTTAGAATCCGACAAATACAAACTAATAGTTGCCTCTCAAGACTGGCATCCTGCTTCTCATCTTAGTTTTGCTTCGAATCATAATCAGGAGCCATTTACCCCTTATAGTGATGATCAGGGGCTGGGCCCTGTTTTATGGCCTGATCACTGTATTCAGCAGTCAGAAGGAGCAAGATTTAATTCTGAGATTAAAACTGTTCAATTTGACTATATAATGCGCAAGGGAAAAGATAGAGAGGTAGATAGTTATTCGGCTTTTCAGGATAATGATGGTTCAGATCTGGGGCTGGCCGGGCTCTTAAAGTCACTTGCAGTTGACGAAGTTGATATTGTAGGTTTAGCATTTGACTATTGCGTTAAATATACTGCTCAGGATAGTATTAAAAATGGTTTCAAAACAAATATTATTCTGGCCGGTACTAGAGCGGTAAATCCGGATAAAGTTGAGAAATTAAAAGCAGAATTAAAGGCTGCTGGAATAAATTTAAAATAATAAAAATTAAAGCAATATCGAAATTATTTTTAAAAGCAGCAAAGATTAAAATAAGAACAAATATATCTTTAAAAAGGAGAGAATTTATTTGGATAAAATAGAACTTATGGCGACCAGTACTTTTGGCATGGAAGCCCTGGTCAAAAAAGAAATAAATGATTTAGGTTATAAAATTAAGGAAGTTAAAAATGGCAGAATTACCTTTGAGGGAGATCTGCAGGCAATTGCCAGAGCAAATCTATGGCTGCGAACAGCCGAAAGAGTACTGTTGAAAATTGGAGATTTTAAGGCACGTGATTTTGATCAACTCTATGAGGGAGTTAGAAGTCTAAACTGGCCCCAGTGGCTGCCCGAAAATGCAGAATTCCCTGTTAGTGCCAAGTCCATTGATTCCAAGCTGAGCAGTGTTCCTACCTGTCAGTCAGTTACAAAGAAAGCTGTAGTTGACAGAATGAAAGCAGAATATCAAAGAGATTGGTTTGATGAAGATGGCCCACTTTATCCTATTGAGCTGGCCCTTTACAAGGATCGAGCAATCTTAACAATTGATACTTCCGGTACCGGTCTCCACAAGAGAGGATACAGAGAACTTTCAGTTAAGGCTCCAATTCAGGAAACAATTGCAGCCGGGATGGTTTATTTAAGCCGCTGGGATAAGGATAGAATTCTAATCGATCCTTTCTGTGGTTCAGGAACAATTTTAATTGAAGCCGCTATGATGGCCAAAAATCAGGCTCCTGGTTTGAAAAGAAAATTCAACTCAGAAAAATGGCCGATTTTTAATGATTTCGAATGGCCCCGGGCCAGAGTTGAAGCCAAAAAAGCTAAAAAGATTAATGTTGAGCCGCGGCTGATTATGGGTTATGATCAGGATTCGGAGGCGATCAGCATTGCCCGCTATCATGCCAAACAGGCAGGGGTAGAAGATATAATTCATTTTCAGGAACAGAAGTTTAAGGATTTTTCAACCAATCGTAAATATGGTTATATAATAACCAACCCTCCCTATGGTGAAAGAATGGGAGAAAAAGAAGAGGTAGAAGAATTATACAGGGAAATGGGAGAGAAGTTCAGAAAATTAGAGACCTGGTCCTATTATATTATTACCTCTCATTCTAAATTTGAAGAACTATTTGGTAAAGAAGCCAGTAAGAGAAGAAAACTTTACAATGGTGGGGTAGAGACTCAGTACTATCAGTATTATGGTCCCTGGCCGCCAAAGAATTGAGGGAGTTAAATGACTAAATTAAGAAAATATTTTCCTCATCTTGCCGGTCTGGTCTTTAGTTCAATATTTGGCTTTTCATTTTTATTTACCAAGGAGGGACTGGAGCTAATGTCTCCATTCCACTTACTTGGTTTTCGTTTTGCAATTGCTTTTATTTCCTTGAGTATTTTAAGAATTACTGGTATAATAAATATCAATTTGAAGGGTAAAAACTTAAAAAAGCTAATTCTTTTAGCTTTTTTTCAGCCCGGAATTTATTTCATCTGCGAAACTACCGGGATGTTATATACCACCTCTTCTGAAGCCGGAATGATGATTGCTTTAATACCCGTAGCAGTTACAATACTTGCGGCACTAATTTTAAATGAAAAACCCACTTTTATTCAGAGTATCTTTGTAGGTTTATCTGTTGGGGGAGCTTTTTTTATTATTTTTAATCGGGGAGCAGCTCCGATTGCTTCTAATTACTTTGGTTTACTTTTGTTGGGAGGAGCAGTTATTGCAGCGGGATTTTATAATATTATATCCAGACAGCTTTCTCTGGAGTTTAGACCGGTAGAAATTACATATGTAATGATGGGTTTTGGAGCTTTAATTTTTAACATAATTGCGATTTATAGAAAGAATTTTGAACTGAGTAATTATTTTGATCTTTTGCTGGAAAAAGATGTTTTAATATCTGTGATTTATCTGGGTGTTTTTTCGTCAGTAGTGGCTTTTTTTATGATGAATTACACTCTTTCTAAAATCACAGCAGCAGAATCAGCTGTTTTTGCCAATCTGACCACCGTGGTTTCTATAATTGCCGGGGTCGTGTTTAGAAATGAGCCGTTTTTTAAATTCCAGGTAGTGGGAGCAGTTTTAATCATAATTGGTGTCTGGGGGACAAATTACTTTGGACGCCCCGTAGTAGAGAAAGGAGAAGAAATTTATGAAAAAGTATAATGTAGCAGTAGTAGGAGCAACAGGTTTAGTAGGTAGAGAAATGCTTAAGACTCTAAGTCAGAGGGATTTTCCAATTGATCAGCTTAAGGTAATTGCCTCTGAGCGTTCTGAAGGTAAAAAAATTCAATTTGAAGATAGAGAATTAACCGTAGAATCTGTCAGGGAAGGTACTTTTGAGAGCATAGATATCGCGCTCTTTTCTGCCGGTAGTGGAGTCTCAAAAGAAGTGGCACCTCAGGTAAAAAGTGCTGGCGGGATTGTTATCGATAATAGTAATGCTTTTAGAATGGATCCGGATGCTCCTTTAGTTGTGCCGGAAGTTAATGGAGAAGATTTAAGAGAACATCAGCAGATTATTGCCAATCCAAACTGTTCGACTATTCAGATGGTAATGCTTTTAAAACCACTTGCCGAAAAATTTGGTCTAAAAAGATTGGTCATAAATACCTATCAGGCAGTTTCCGGGGCTGGCAAAAAAGCAGTTGATGAGTTAATAGAGCAGACTAAGGCCTATTTAAATAAAGAAGAAATCAAAAAAGAAAATTTTAATCATCAGATTGCCTTTAATGCAATTCCACAGATTGATGTCTTTTTAGATAATGATTATACAAAAGAAGAAATGAAAATGGTAAATGAGACTCATAAAATTTTACACGATCCTGATTTACCGGTAACAGCAACCTGTGTTAGGATACCTGTAATTTTTGGGCACGGAGAATCTTTAAATATTGAACTGCAGAATGATTTTAAAATTGAAGCGGTCAAGGAATTGTTCAGTCAGACTAAAAATGTAGAAGTAATTGATAATCCTGCAGCAGAAGAATACCCCCTCCAGATTGACACTGAAAATAATGATAATGTTTTAGTAGGCAGAATCAGAAGAGACAATTCGGTGGAAAATGGAATCAATCTCTGGCTGACAGCAAATAACCTGCGTAAAGGTGCGGCTTTAAATGCTGTTCAGATTGCAGAATATTTAGTGGAGAATAACTTAGTTTAGAACTAAAAAGATTTTCTTAAAATTATAAAAGCTTAATTCTGCTTGTTTTTTATTTGGTTTATATGTATAATAGTATTAACGCTTTGGACGGGTTTCTATTATATTTTCAATTACAGGCAGAATTAAGTATTTTTTTTGTGTAAATTTATTTGAATGGAATTATTAAAAAATAAATATGTAGTTAAGGAAGAATGTTTAGATTGTTTGGAATAAGTTTTTAGATTTGTTTTAAAATACTATGGAGGTGTTTTGTTTTTTAAATGAGTGATAACAATAAAATAAAGAATGTTTCAATGACCAACTTAGGTGGAGTCGGAGAAATTGGAAAGAATATGTGGGTTCTGGAAATTGACGATGAAATGTTGATAATTGATTCGGGTGTTAAATTTCCAGAAAATGACTTGCTTGGAATAGACCTGGTGATTCCTGATTATGATTATGTGATTAAGAATAAAGATAAGATTAACGGGATTGTTTTAACACATGGTCATTTAGATCATATAGGAGGGCTGCCCTATTTATTAAAGGAAATTAATGTTCCTATTTATGGAACCAAACTGACCCTTGGTCTTTTAGAAGGCAACTTAAAGGAGCATCGACTCTTAAAAGATACAAGATTAAAGGTAGTTCATCCTGGTAAGCAGTATCAGGTTGGTAATTTTGGAGTTGAATTTGTAAGAGTAAATCACAGTATCGCTGATACTTGTGCTCTTGCTATTGAAACTCCGCTGGGTTCAATTGTTTACGCCAGTGATTTTAAATTTGATCAGACTCCTATTGATGGAGAGGTTGCAGATTTTCACAGGCTGGCAGAACTTGGAGATAGTAAAGAAGGTGTTCTGGCCCTGTTTTCTGATAGTACAAATGTTGAGAGAGAAGGATATACATTATCAGAAAAAGTGGTGGGCGAAACTGTTGATGAAATACTCAGGGGAGCAAGAGAGAGAGTAATTATTGCGACTTTTGCTTCTAATATTCATCGGGTTCAGCAGGTTGTAGATGCAGCCTTTAAATATAATCGAAAAATTGCCTTTTCCGGCCGCAGCATGCTTAATAATGTTGATATAGCTCGCAGACTTGGTTATTTGCAGATACCAGAGGACATGATAGTTGATATTAGAGATATAGAAGATCTGCCTGATAGTAAAGTAACTTTATTAACAACCGGAAGTCAGGGTGAGCCTTATGCTGCTCTAACCAGAATGTCTCGCGGAGACCATTACCATATCAACATTAAAGAAGGAGATACAGTTATGATTTCTGCTTCTGCAATTCCAGGTAATGAAAAATTTGTTGGTCAAACTATCAACAAATTATATCGTCGAGGAGCTAATGTTATTTATGAAGATGTTTCTGGTGTTCATGTTTCCGGTCATGCCAGTCAGGAAGAATTGAAATTAATGCTTAATCTGGTTAAGCCGAAATATTTTGTGCCTGTACACGGTGAATACAGACATCTTTACAAACATGCTGATCTGGCAGAAAAAGTTGGTATACCACGGGATAATATTTATATTTCCGACGTTGGTGATAAGATTAAATTCACTGAAGAAAAGGTCGAAAAAGACTATAATGTTCAGTCCGGGGATGTTTTAATCGATGGTCTGGGCATTGGTGATGTTGGTAATATAGTGTTAAGAGATAGAAAATTATTATCAGAAGATGGGATAATAATTGTTGTTGTAACAATTGATAAAAATGGTAATATTCTGGTTGGTCCAGATATTATCACCAGGGGTTTTGTTTATATCAGAGAATCTGAGGAACTTATTGAAGCAGCGACAAAAAGAGTTGAGGATGCACTTAAAGACTGTGAAAATAATAATGTAACAGAGTGGTCAGTGCTTAAAAATACTATCCGCAATTCACTTAATAATTATATTTACCAGAAGATAAAAAGAAATCCGATGATTTTACCTGTGATTATGGAAGTATAGAAACTGAGCTTAAATTAACCAGCTGTGTAAAAGCAGCTGGTTTTAAATTTGAACATATGTTTCTAAGTGTGATATAATGCATATTGTAGAAAGGGAGGAATTAAAATTGAATAGTTTACAGGCAATTTTTCTTGGTTTAATTCAGGGTTTAACAGAATTTATTCCGGTTAGCAGTTCCGGTCATTTAGTAATTGCTCAACATTTTTTTAAGATAAAGGAAGATCAAATTTTATTTAATGTTATTTTACATATCGGGACTTTGATTCCAATTTTTATTATTTTCTGGCAGGATATTAAAGATATGATTTTATTAAAGCAGGAAAAAAGGAAAGAAACATTTTATATATTACTGGCGATCATACCAACGGGAATTATTGGAGTTTTATTTGAAGATTTTTTTGAGAATCTTTTTTCAAATGCTTATTTAACAGCTTTAATGTTAATTGTAACAGGCCTTATTTTATATATTACTGAAAAAATTGATGGAGGAGAAAAGGAAGTAGCGGAATTAAAATTCTGGCAACCAATAATAGTCGGTTTGGCTCAGGGAGGGGCAATAATACCGGGGATTTCACGTTCTGGTACTACAATTGCAGCTTCTTTATTTCAGAATCTGAATAGAAAAGCAGCAGCTCGATTTTCATTTTTAATGTCAATACCGGTTATTGGTGGAGCTGGTTTTCTGCAATTTTTAAAAGTAGTAGATAGCGGAAGTTTTGATTTAGAGCTAAAAGTTGTTTTGCTCGGTTTTTTTTCAGCAGTAATTTCAGGTTATCTGGCAATTAAAATTTTGTTAAAAGTGCTGGCAGAAAAAAAATTAAACTATTTTAGTTATTACTGCTGGTCTGTAGCTGCTGCAGTTATTATAATTAATTTAATCAGCTAATTAAATTATAAATATAGAAAATCTTGTTATTTTGATTTTTTTAATTAATATTAGAGTTTTAAATATTTAATTTTTAATAAATTAACAATTCAGGAGGGGCAGAGATGAGTGAGCAAAAAACTGATTCTAGAATTGAAAAAAGAAAAAATGAGATTCTGGGTCTCTTTTTAATTACCTTTGCTGCAATTAGCTATTTTGCTATTTTTAGTCATTCAGCAGGTCTGCTGGGTAATTATATTAGCCGAGCTTATTATTTTTTGGTGGGAAGCGGCAGCTATATTCTGCCTCTTTTATTTATCTACTGGGGTATCCAGCTTATTCGGTCAAAAAAAATAAAGTTTTCAGGCAGATTTTTAGGGCTTCTTGTTTCATTTATTGCGATTATATCTATTATTAATTTAAATGAAGGTGGAGGATTTTTTCTTAATACACCTCAAAATGCAGCAGGCGGAATCATTGGAAGCACTATTAGCTATTTTTTGACAGAATTATTCGCTGTAAATGGAGCCTATATTATTCTATCGGTTATATTATTAATTGGAATTCTTTTATTATTTGATCTATTTTTACATAATATTTTTCAAAAAACCAAAGCGCAATTTTTAGCTTTTAAAAGTTTATTATTAAGTTTAAATGATAAAATTAAAGATTTTTTTGCCAATCTTTCGTTAGCTAGATTTAATATTTTTGCTAAAATAAAGAAAATGACTGCTGCAAGAAAGCAAAAAAAGCAGGCTGAAAAGAAAAAAAGAGAAGAGCAAAATAGCATTGTTCGAGCAGATAAAGGTAAAAAAGATAAGGAAAAAGCAGAAATAGCCGAAAATACTAGCCTTAATCCAAATCTGGCTGAGAATAAAACTAAGCAAAAAACGAATAAAAAGCAAAATATTGATAACAAAAAGCAGGGAGAGGAAAAATCTAATTCTGTTGAATCAAATACGGAAATTACTGAAGATTTTGATATCACTAGAGATCAGTCAAAAAATGTTAAAGATCAGGGTGAAAAACATGGTGATTATACTCTGCCCGGGATTTCTCTTCTAAATGATTCCGGGAAAAAGAAAGTTAAACTTGCAAATAAAAGTGAACTGCTGGAAGAAACACTAAGCAGTTTTGGAGTTGAAGCAAAAGTAATAAATGTTAACCACGGACCAACAATTACACGTTATGAGATTCAACCAGCCACCGGAGTAAAGGTCAGCAAAATTGTTAATCTTTCTGACGATATAGCTCTCGCCCTGGCAGCCAGAGATGTAAGGATAGAAGCGCCGATACCAGGTAAGGCTGCAGTGGGAATTGAGGTTCCTCATGGTAATGATATTACAGTTTCATTTAGAGATGTTATTGTATCAGAAGAATTTCAAAAAGCTGAAGATAAACTTACCCTTGCTCTGGGAAAAGGAATTGATGGTGATACTGCAGTCTTTAATCTGGCTAAAATGCCTCATCTCTTAGTTGCCGGTGCGACTGGTTCAGGTAAGAGTGTCTGTATTAATACCTTAATTAGCAGTATTCTTTATCGTGCCACTCCAGAAGAGGTTAAATTATTACTTGTAGATCCGAAAAAAGTAGAACTAAATATTTATCAGGGTTTACCTCATCTAATAACTCCTGTGGTTACAGATCCCAAAAAAGCAGCCAATGTATTAAAGCTTGTTGTAGAAGAGATGGAAAATCGCTATGATTTATTCTCTGAAACCGGAAGCAGAGGAATTGAATCTTATAATAAACAGGTTGATGATCCCGAGGATAAATTGCCATATATTGTAGTGATAATTGACGAATTGTCTGATTTGATGATGGTAGCTGCTAATGAAGTTGAAGATAATATTTGTCGGCTGGCTCAAATGTCAAGAGCAGCAGGTATTCATTTAATAATAGCTACTCAGCGACCATCAGTCGATGTAATTACTGGTTTGATTAAGGCAAATATTCCAAGTCGGATTTCTTTTGCTGTTTCATCTGCTACTGATTCTCGTACAATTTTAGATATGGGAGGAGCAGAAAAATTACTGGGTAAAGGAGATATGCTTTTTGCTCCGGTTGGTATGCAAAAGCCTCAGCGAATTCAAGGTTCCTTTTTAACTGATCAGGAGATTTCTGAAATAACATCTTTTGTTAAAGAACAGGCGACAGCCGAATATAAAATAGAAAAAGATGATATTAAGGAAGTGGAATTATCAATTGATGATGAGCAGGACGAATTATACGAAGAAGCAGTAAAGCTAGTTGTCAAGTATAGAGCCTCTATTTCTATGCTGCAGAGAAGATTACATATTGGCCATTCTCGGGCAGCAAGGTTGATCGATACTATGGAAGAAGATGGCATTGTAGGTCCCTATGCTGGCAGTAAACCTCGCGAAGTTCTGGTAGAAGAAGAAGATCTGGAAGCAATTTTGAATGGTGAATATGAGGATGAGCAAAATAAAAATAATGATCAAAAGAGTTAAAATCTTGACAAAAAAATTGAATTGTGATACTATTTAGGTAGTTGTCAGACAGGTAAGACGTCTGAAGAAAGGAGGGGTGGACTGGGAATTTGGATATACTAAAACATGATAAGAGACCACTTTATTTAAAGATTAAGGAGCACATTGAAAACTTAATTGATCAGGAGATTTATGAGGCAGGAGACAAACTTCCTTCTGAGACAGCTTTTGCAAGAGAATTAGATGTCAGCAGAGCCAGCCTGAGAGAAGCGCTGCGAGTCTTAGAAAAAGAGGGTAAGATTATTAAAAGTCAGGGGGTAGGAACCTTTGTTTCAAAACCAATTCCCCGTTTTAAAAGAGGAATTGAAGAGCTATTTAGTGTAACTGATACAATTAAAAATGAAGGCTTTACCCCGGGAACAAGAGGTTTGGAAATTAAAAAGACAAAAGTTGACAAACATCTTGCTCTAAAGATGAATATTAACGAGGATGATCAAATATTAAAATTACAGAGAATAAGAACTGCAGATGAAAAACCTGTTGTTTTCTGTATTGATTTTTTAAATACAAATCTTTTTCCAATTAATATTGATGATGATTTTAGTCACTCTTTATTTGATCTACTGGAAAATAAATATGACTTAAAAATTAAATATGCTGTGGCAGAAATTATACCAGTTACTGCCAAAGGAAAATTAATGGAAAAATTAAATGTAAAAAAACACAGTCCAATATTACTTTTAGAACAGATGCATTATGATGAACAGGAGAGATTATTTCTATATTCAAAAAATTATTTTAGAAGTGATCAATTCCAGTTTAAAGTCTTAAGAAGTAGGTAATTTATTAATTATTTTTAATATAGTTAATTTTGGAACAATTAACTAAAATTGAAGTGTTTTATGTTGCAAATATAATATAAAAATGTTATATTATAATTGCAATTCACAAATTTTGGTACCATTAAAAAAATATATGAGGGGGTCATTATTTTGAAAAAAGTTTTAAGTTTAGCTATTGTTTTTGCCTTTGTTATGATGGTGGTATTTGCCGCAGTTCCAGCAGCTGCTCAGGACACTAGAGTAGGTATTGTTTTATCTACTGGTGGTCTTGGAGATCTATCATTTAATGATGCAGCATACCGCGGTCTGCAGAGAGCAGAAGATGAACTGGGTATTTCATTTGATTATATTGAACCTGCTGATCCTTCTGAAGATCAGACAGCCTTACGCCGTTTTGCTTCCAGAGGTTATGATTTAGTTATCGGTGTAGGTTTTCAAATGGCAGATAGTTTAAGAACTGTTGCTGGTGAATATCCTGATACAAAATTTGCTCATGTTGATCAGTATTTTGAAGATATTCCTGATAACATTGTCAGCCTTAACTTTGCTGAATGGGAAGGTTCATTCCTTGCAGGTGCTCTTGCCGCACTGACAAGTGAAAATGGTAATGTTGGTTTTGTTGGTGGAGTAGATTTTGCTTTAATTCACCGTTTTGAAGGTGGTTTCTATCAGGGTGCAAGATATATTAATCCTGATATCGAAATCCAGAGCAGATATGCTGATGATTTTGGTGATCCAGCAAGAGGTAGAGAAATTGCACTTGGTATGATTGATGATGGTGCAGATGTAATTTATCATGCAGCTGGTGGTACAGGTTCTGGAGTTTTCCAGGCAGCTGAAGAAGAAGATATTTATGCAATTGGTGTAGATTCAAATCAGAACTATGTTGCTCCAGGTCATGTAATTGCAAGTATGCTTAAAAAAGTAGACAATGCTGTATTTGATACAGTGAAATCTGTTGTAGAAGGTAATTATCAGGGTGGTAACAACTTATACTTTACCCTGGCTGATGGTGGTGTTGATCTAACCAGTTTAACTGAAGTTGGCCAGCCAGTATTAGATGCTCACGATAATGGAACAATTACTGATGAAGAATTGGAAACTATCAGACAAATGAAAGAAAATGTAACTTCTCCTTATGCAGATCGTATCGCTGAAATTAAAGAAATGATCATTAATGGCGAAATCGAAGTAGAAAACTGGGGAGAAACTGGCAGACCTGATAACCTTTAATAATTAGTACAAATTATATTTAACTTAAAGGGCTCTGCTTTTTAGCAGAGCCTACTTAATTTCTAGTATATTTTAGGGAGGAATAATAATGCCCAGGGAAGATAATTATATTTTAGATATGCAGAATATAACTAAAATATTTCCAGGTGTAAAAGCAAATGATAATGTTAACTTATCAATAAAAAAGGGAGAAATTCATGCCCTTGTTGGTGAAAATGGTGCAGGTAAAACAACTTTAATGAATATTTTATATGGCCTTTATGAACCCGATGGAGGTCAGGTTTTTTATGAGGGAAATAAAATTAATTTAGATGGTCCTCAGGATGCAATTGAGTTAGGGATTGGAATGGTTCACCAGCACTTTATGTTAGTGGACCCATTGACTGTAACCGAAAACATTGTGCTTGGTAATGAACCGCGCAGTGGTTTGATGTTAGATCAGAAAACTGCCAAAAGAGAAGTTAAGGAAATTTCTGATAAATATGGGCTTTTTGTAGATCCGGATGCCAAAATACAGGATATTTCTGTTGGAATGCAGCAGAGAGTTGAAATTATAAAAACTCTTTATCGTGGCGCTGAATTATTGATTTTTGATGAGCCAACAGCTGTTTTAACTCCTCAAGAAATTGACGAATTATTTGAAATTTTTAGATCTTTAAAAGAACAGGGTAAAACTATTATTTTTATTACTCATAAATTAAAAGAGGTTAAAACTATTTCTGATCGAATAACTGTTTTAAGAAATGGAAAAAGTATTGATACTGTAAATACAGCCGATGTAACAAAAGAAGATGTTGCCGAACTGATGGTAGGGCGGCAGGTTCTACTGGAGGTTGAAAAAACCGAGGCAAAACCAGGAGCAGAAATCTTTAGTGTAGATAATTTAAACGTAAAGGATAATAGAGATATTCCAGCAGTTAAGAATATTTCTTTATCGGTTCGCAAAGGTGAAATTCTGGGAATTGCTGGTGTAGAAGGTAATGGACAGTCCGAATTAGTTGAAGCCATAACAGGGCTGCGTAATGTTGAAAGTGGTAAAGTTAATCTTCGCGGTAAAGATATTAGTAAATACAATGCCAGGCAGATTAAGCGCGAAAAGGTAGCTCATATACCGGAAGATAGACAAAAACGTGGTTTAATTATGGATTTTGATTTAAAAGAGAATATTATTCTGGGCTATCATGATTTGGAGCCTTTTTCTAAAAACGGAATTATGCAGTATGATAATGTTGCCAAATATACACAGGATTTGATTGATAAATATGATGTTCGTGGTGGAGGTATGGAGGCACAGGCTAAAAATTTATCAGGGGGTAATCAGCAGAAATTAATTGTTGCTCGAGAGTTTTCTCATGACCCTGAATTTTTAATTGCTTCTCAACCTACTCGAGGAGTCGATGTTGGTTCAATTGAATTTATCCATAAACAAATTATAGATAGACGCGATAATGGTGCAGGTGTTTTATTAGTTTCTGCCGAATTAAGTGAGGTATTATCTTTAAGTGATAGAATTGCAGTTATTTTTGAAGGAGAAATTGTTGATGTGTTAAAGGCTTCAGAAACAGACGAAAGAGAACTTGGTAAATTAATGACCGGTTCTAAATCTGAAGCAGGAGGTGAGAGCAATGAATAATTATTCAGATAAAATAAAATCTATTTTAACTGATTTAGGTTTATCCTTATTATCAATCGTAGTGGCATTAATTGTAGGTACTTTATTTATTTTTCTAACAGATAAATCTCCTCTGGACGCCTATTCTGCTCTTTACATAGGGGCTTTTGGTAATTTTAGTGCAATTGCAAATACTCTATGGCGCTCAACTCCATTAATTTTAACCGGACTGGCTGTTGCGCTTCCTTTTCGAGCTGGTCTGTTTAATATTGGTGCAGAAGGGCAGCTTTTAATGGGAGGATTTACTGCAGGAGTTGTTGGTTTTTATTTTACTTCTTTACCTGCATTTATTCACCTTCCTTTTGCTATTATAGCAGGTATGTTTGTTGGCGGACTCTGGGGAGGTTTACCCGGATTTTTAAAAGCAAAAATGGATGTTCACGAGGTTATTGCAACAATTATGTTAAATCATATTGCCATTGCTTTAACTATTAATTATGGAATAAATATTTTTAGAGATACAGGTCGGCCTGCTACTCCAAGAATTATGGATTCAGCAGCTATGTTTAATTTCAAAAATATTATGGATCATCCCTTTCTTTCTAAGCTTCCGTTTGCAGAATTATTTGCTCATCCTGCAATCAGGCTTCATATTAACTTTTTTCTTGCTCTAGCAGCAGCTGTTGTTTTATGGTATTTATTATTTAAAACAACACTTGGCTACGAAATGAGAGCTGTTGGTTTTAATCCGGATGGTGCAGAATATGGTGGTATTAATGCCAGTAAAGGTATTATAACTGCTATGTTTATTAGTGGTGCTGTAGCTGGACTGGCTGGAGTCGGAGAAGTTCTGGGTACTCACTTTAGCTTTATGCAGGGTATGGATGCCGGTTATGGTTTTACAGGAATAGCTGTTGCCTTAATAGGTCAAACTCATCCAATTGGAGTTATTCTGGGTGGTATTTTATTTGGAGCTTTAGCACAGGGTGGTCTGGAAATGCAGTTTTCAGGTATTCCTTCTGAAATTGTAATGTTAATACAGGCTTTAGTAATCTTCTTTGTTGCAGCCCTCCAGGTCTTTAAAGTATATCTTGCTAAAAGAAAAGCAAAAGGAGGGGTTGAATAATGGATACTTTAAAACAAATTTTCTCTTTGTCGTTATTTTTGGCCAGCTTTCGTTTTGCTACTCCGTTAATTCTGGCTGCTTTAGGAGGAATTTTTTCTGAGAGATCAGGAGTTGTAAATATTGCTCTGGAAGGAATGATTTTAATCGGTGCTTTTGCTGCTGTTTACGGTAGTGCAAGTACAGGAAATCCCTGGATTGGTGTGCTTTATTCTATGATTGCTGGTTTAGTTTTTGCAGCTATTTTGGCTCTTGTTTGTGTAACTTTTAAAGCTAATCAGATAGTTGTGGGAACTGGTATTAATATTTTTGCCTCTGGTATTACTATTTTCTTACTTCAGGTATTATTTGGAGTAAAAGGAACTTCACCAATGGTTGGAAGATTGCCAGCATATAGATTTTTTGGAGTTCGTTTTAATCCAATAACTTATATTGCACTGATCTTAGTACCTGTAGTCTGGTTTATTTTCTTCAAGACTCACTGGGGTCTGAGGATTCGTTCAATTGGTGAACACCCGGCAGCTGCGGATACCCTGGGGATTAGTGTTAATAAATGGAGATTTATTAGTGTTCTAATCAGTGGTGTTTTAGCCGGTTTGGCTGGTGCTCATCTTTCCATAGGAGATGGTAGTGCTTTTGTTAGAGAAATGTCTGCAGGACGTGGTTTTATTGCTCTGGCGGCTATGATCTTTGGTAAATGGCATCCCTTTGGTGCTTTTGGTGCGGCAATGTTATTTGGTTTTGCCGAAGCAATTGCGGTTAGAGTCGATTTTGCTTTTATACCTTCGGAATTAATCAGTGCAATTCCTTATGTACTTACTTTAGTTGTACTGGCTGGATTTTTTGGTAAATCTATACCACCAGCAGCTTCTGGAGAACCATATTATAAAGGTGAAAAATAGAAATTATTTAATATAATAGATTACTAATTAAGGACAGCATTTTTGCTGTCCTTAATTTTATTTTCTATGTAAAATTTTATTTATTTCCTCTCAAAAATAAAAAATAAGCTTAAAAAGATTAAATTAATTACTAAAGTATGTTATAATAATAAATAGTGTAAATTTATTTTGAATTTCAAAAAAATTTATTAATAAATTATTAACTGCTGTTAATAGTAATTAGTGCGTAAGGAGGACAATAAATTGGAAGAAATGGAACTTGAACTTGGCACTTTATTAAAAAAAGCCAGACAGGAAAAAGGATTAAGCCTGGATGATATTCAGGAAGAAACAAAGATTAGAAAAAAATATCTTGAAGCTATTGAAGAAAATAATTTTGATGTACTTCCCGGAAATGTTTATTTAAAAGTTTTTATTAAAGGTTATGCAAGAGAAGTAGGTATTAATTATCAGGCACTACTTGAAAATTACAAGATTTTGAATATTAAAGAAGAAAAAGAAAGCAATTTACAAAAAGATTATTTGAATGGGACTAAGGTTTCTACAGCCAATAAAAATAAAAACCGTAAGAATCCAGTAAAAATCATTTTTATTATATTATTAATATTATTTTTAGGAGCTGCTGCAGTTTATACCTATCAGTATGTAAATAATTCTGAGATTCGCTTATTAAATCAAAAGAATAATAGTCAAGAAAATATAAATGAAGAATCTGAACTTTTAGAAGTTCAAAATAATAATGATTCAGCTTCAGCAGCAGAGGAAGTTAAAAATAAAGACCAGGAGACAACAGGTGAAAATTCAGTAGCCGATCAAAATTCTGAACTTAATGTACTTAATAATGATAATTCTCCTGCTGATGATTTAACAGCTGAAATTTTTGATTCAATGGATTCTGATGTGCTTACGGAGGAAAATACTGAAATAATAGATCAGAATAGTTTTCAAGAACTGGATGGTTTGAATTCTCAGGAGCAGAGCCAAATTAACAAAATAATCGTTTCTGAAGATGCTGAAACACAAGAAACTGATTCAGCAGAAATGAAAACATCAGAAACACAGCCTGAGTTGGAGTCAGATACTCAGATTGATAATAATCAGAGTAAGATAGAAATTACAGCAGAGGAAACTGCAAGCAGTTCTGTTGAGGATGAGGCTGATCCGGACTTTGATAATACACTTTTATTTTTAGCTTCTGATACAGTCTGGGTTACAGTTGATCTGGATGGAAGCAATGTATTTAGCGGTATTTTAGAAGCAGGTGATCAGCGTCAATTTGAAATAGATGAGAGACTTTATATAAAAATAGGGAATGGAAAAGCAATAACAGCTGAGATAAATGGAGAAGCTTACGGTCCCTGGGCTGGAAGTGGTGAAATAGCAGAGGTAGAGTTTGTTAATGAGGGAGAAGATATAGTAATAAATAATTTGCGTGATTAATTTTATCCTGTTCTTTAAAAGATAAAAAATAATAGAACATAAAAAAACACCCGTTATTACGGGTGTTTTAAATATTCAAATGGTGGAGGGGAAAGGATTTGAACCTTTGTAGGCATCGCCGGCAGATTTACAGTCTGCTCCCTTTAACCACTCGGGCACCCCTCCAGGTTGGAAGTTAGAAGTTGGACAAGATAAGAAATAAAATATAATTTCCCAAAATACTTCTAACTAATTTAATATTAAAATTTAGAAAGTCAGAGATAGAATTAATCTTACTTCAGACTTCTGACATCTTAGATCTTAAAATGGTACCCTCAAGGGGATTCGAACCCCTGCCGCCAGGATGAAAACCTGGTGTCCTGGACCCCTAGACGATGAGGGCAGATAGCTTTTTCACAAGCACAATTAATAGTATATAGTAACTTTAGCAGTTGGTCAATTTAATTTGATAGTGATTATTTACTTTGATATTAAATTAAGTAGTTAATACTATTTTTTTTAAGTATTTTCTTAACTTTAAAGCTTAAAACAAAAATTTAGGAAAGAGTGATTTTATGTCAGTTAATTTATTTAATGCAGTCGAATTTTCGCATTTATTATTAAAAAAGACACTTAAACCTGGTGATAAAGCTCTTGATGCTACAGCAGGTAATGGATACGATACGAAATTTTTAGCTGAGCTTGTTGGTGCGGAAGGTAAAGTTTTCTCTTTTGATATCCAAAAAGAAGCTGTTAATAACACCCAGAAACTGCTGCAGACAGCTGATTTAGAAAAAAATGTTAAAATAATCAAAGCCAGTCACGCTGAACTTGACAGTTATTTAGAAGATAAAATTAATGCTGCAATTTTTAATCTGGGTTATTTACCAGGGGGGGATAAAAAAATTATAACTAGAGCTAAAAGCACAGTCAAAGCTCTTAAAAAGACAATTAAATTGATAGAAAATGATGGAATTGTTGTTCTAGTTATTTACAGTGGTCATCCTGGTGGAGATGACGAAAGAGATGCTGTCTTAAAATTTGTATCTGATCTGGATTATAAAAAATATAATGTTTTAAATTATAAATTTTTAAATCAGCCAGGTCCTCCCCCACAGGTAGTAGCAGTAAAAAAAAGGATTTAAAAGCAGGCTAAAACCTGCTTTTAATTTTATATAAACTTTTTAGCCAATTTGGGAATAATTCCTGAATCAGTTTTGTTCATCATCCATTTTTCTGCTACTCTTTTGTTCATTAAGGAAATAGTTGGGAAGGAGTGTTGAGTCATCATAATATCAAACATTGAAATATTATGCTGAATTGCCAAGATCCATTCATGGATCAGTTCACTTGCTGCTTCTCCAACAATTGTGGCTCCAAATATTTTTCCCCTGCTGTTAGTTATAACTTTGACAAATCCTTCTGGTTTACCATCTGCTATTGTCCTTCCATAATCTTCATATCTTTCTTTTACAATCTGATAATTAATACCTTTTTCATTTGCCTCTTTTTCTGTAATTCCAGCCTGAGCAATTTCTGGTTTAGTAAACACTGACCAGGGAACCAGATAATCATCATAATTAAATTGTTTGATTGGAGTCGGGTTAATTGCATTCATTAAAGCCAGCATTCCCTGATGCATGGCAGCATGGGAGAGAAGAGCCTTACCATTACAATCACCAACAGCATATATTCCCTTTATATTAGTTTCTAAACGTTTATTAACCTTAATTCCAGTCTTAGCTGATTCAATACCTGCGTTATCAAGTTTTAACGGTTCTAAAACAGCTTTACGTCCGGTAGCAACTAAAATTTTATCAGATTCGAAGACTCCTACATCTGTATGAGTAATTATTTTTCCGTTTTTTTCTTCTACTTTATTGATTCCTGTGCTATTGTGAACTCCAATACCTTCTTTTTTGAATTTTTCTTCTAGAACTTTTCCGGCTTCTTGATCACCGGTTGGAACCAGGTGATCATCAATTTGAAAGATATTTACCTTAGCTCCAAGACGAGAGAAGGCCTGAGCCATTTCGGATCCAATTGCACCTCCACCAATAATTGTTAGAGTTTCAGGTATATCTTCCTGTTCGAAGATATTTAGATTAGTTAAGCGGGGAACATCTTTAAGACCCGGGATTGGAGGAATCATCGGTTCTGTACCGGTTGCAATAAATATTTTGTCAGCAGTATACTTTTTCCCGGCAACTTCTACTACTTTTTTATCAACAAATTTTGCTTCACCCTGATCAACAATTAATTTTGCTCTATCAAAAGCTTTCATTGTTTTATTACCACTAATTTTTCCAACCTTATTTCTAACTATCTCTAAAGGATTTTCAATTTCAGTTTTTCCAGACAATTTTATTCCGTACTGTCTTAAATTTTCAGCAACTTCGTTAACTTCTCCAGCTTTCAATAAGGCTTTACTTGGTACACAGCCATAATTTAAACATTCTCCCCCAACTTTATGTTTTTCAATTGCTAAAACATCAAGTTCCATATTTGCAGCCATTGCTGTTACTGCCATGCCTGCCGGTCCCATACCGATTACTATTAAATCATGTTTTTCCATTTATAACCACCTCATATTTACTTATATTTAACTTTTGCGATATATATGATAATATATTCTCAAATCAATTTCAAGTTATTTTTTATATTTAGTGTTTAAAAACACAAAATGTATTATAGTTTACATTCTTAAAGCTGAGATATGCAATATTTAGAATATTTTTATTAAATATCCAGCTAAAAATTTTGAAAATCAGGGTATAAGCAAGTATTTTCAAGATAAAATAAATTAAACTAATCTAAAGTAGAATAATTCCAATAATAAGACTTGACCTATACCTCTAACTCTATTATAATAATTATTGCTTGATTGAAAAACGCCTCGATTTAGGGGAGTAGCTCAACTGGCAGAGTAGTGGACTCCAAATCCATTGGTTGCAGGTTCAACTCCTGTCTCCCCTGCCATTTTTCAATTTTATATTATGCTGATGTAGCTCAATTGGTAGAGCAGCTCACTTGTAATGAGCAGGTTACCAGTTCAAGTCTGGTCATCAGCTCCATTTTTAATTTTTAGGGGAGTAGCTCAACTGGCAGAGTAGTGGACTCCAAATCCATTGGTTGCAGGTTCAACTCCTGTCTCCCCTGCCATTTTTCAATTTTATATTATGCTGATGTAGCTCAATTGGTAGAGCAGCTCACTTGTAATGAGCAGGTTACCAGTTCAAGTCTGGTCATCAGCTCCATTGAATTTTAAGGAAGTCGTTAGCGACTTCTTTTTTTTATTATAAAAATATTATTTTCTTTTGTTCTAGGCTACTGGCTTTTAAAATTTGCGGAGCTATACTTTCAATGCTATAATTAATAAAGGATGTGATTAATTTGGCAAATAAATACAGGCAGAATAAGATCAAACAGGAACATACTATAATCGAAGATATATTACCCCTGCTGGAGGATATTGCTCTTTCTAAACTGGTTAAAAGTATTATTCCAGGTAGAATAAATAGAAGAAAGGGTAGTGGAACTCCTGCCTACATTCAGTTGAAATATAATACAAGAAGTGGTATTAAATTAATTGCAAAGAATAGTTCATCTTTGCAGGAGGTTTTTGTAGTAACAGATTATCCAGACAAAACTATGGAATATTTAAAGAAACTTGATTTTATAAAGTAGCTGTTTAGAATTTAATTTGACAAAAGGACTTAATTTATATATAATATCTTTTGTTGGCAACGGGCTATGGCGCAGCTTGGTAGCGCGCTACACTGGGGGTGTAGAGGTCTCCGGTTCAAATCCGGATAGCCCGACCATTTTAGTATTAAAGCCCTTAGGAGGGCTTTTTTGTAGTTATAGAGCCTTAAAATTAGGGATATTATATATTTATTTATTAAATTTGACATTATAAAGGAGTAAAAATGATAAGATATTCTTTAATGACTTTAGGCTGTCCCAAAAACGAAGTTGACAGTCAGCATATGAATGGTTTTTTAAGAGGAGAAGAAGATTTTCAATATACAGATAATTTTGAAGAAGCAGAAGTTATAATTATTAATACCTGTGGCTTTATTCAGGATGCCAAAGAAGAATCCATTGAAACTATTTTGGCTGCTCTTGAATATAAGAAACAATATCAGTGTAAGTCTGTTATAGTAACAGGTTGTTTAACTCAGCGTTATAGTGAGGAGTTAGAAACTGAAATTCCAGAAATTGATGCTGTTTTGGGCACCTCAAACTTTGATAAAATTGCAGAAGTAATACGAGAAAGTCTGGAAGGAAAAGAGACTGGTGGAATTGAAGAAGCTGGATTTGATTATAGTTCTGCTCTGCCCAGAGAATTGGATAACAATGTTTATGCATATTTAAAAATTGCCGAAGGTTGCAATAATAATTGTACTTACTGCAGTATTCCTCAAATTAGAGGAACTGTAAAAAGTAGATCAATTGCTGATATTAAAGCAGAAGCTGAAAAAATTGCCGAATCTGGAATCAAAGAGATAATTATTATTGCTCAGGATACAACTCAATATGGAGTTGATATTTATGGTCGTTCTGCTCTGGCACCACTTTTGAGAAAATTAGCTGAAGTTAAGGGGATTAAATGGATTAGAGTTTTGTATAGTTATCCAGAATTTATTACAGATGAAATAATTGAAGTATTTGCTGAAGAAGAAAAAATTTGCAATTATTTTGATTTGCCAATTCAGCATTCTTCTGCAAAAATAAGAAAGTTAATGAATCGCAGAGGAAATGAAGAAGATATCGCTAATATTATTAATAAGATTAGAAATAAAATTCCTGATGCAAAAATTAGAACATCACTGATTACTGGTTTCCCAGGTGAAAATGAGGAAGACTTTAGAAAGCTGAAAGAATTTGTCAAAAAATCTAAATTTGATAGATTAGGAGTTTTTGAGTTTTCAAGAGAGGAAGGAACTGCGGCCTATAATTTTGATCAGAGAGTTTCGCAAGAACTAAAAGCAGAAAGAAAAGAAGAGATAATGCAGTTACAGCAGGAAATTTCGCTGACTAAAAATAAAGAACTGGTTGGCCGTAAAATTGAGATAATAATTGAAGATCGTGAACAGGAAAATTATCTTGCCAGATCTCGTTATGATTCACCGGAGATTGATAACCAGATTTATATTCCAGTTGAGGAAAATGAACTTGAAATTGGAGAGATCTATCAGGCTGTAATCAAAGAGGCCTTCCATTATGATTTAATAGGAGAGATTGAGGATGAATCTACCAAATAAACTATCAATTTTAAGAATTCTGCTGGTACCGATAATTATTTATCTGCTTTTAATTAATTCTTTATCTAGCACTACTGCGGCCTTGGCTGTATTTATTCTGGCAGCATTAACTGATAAATTTGACGGACATTATGCTAGAAAACATAATTTAATAACTACACTTGGAAAAATTCTGGATCCACTTGCAGATAAATTATTAATTATTGGTGTTTTTACAGCTTTTGTTCAAATTGGAGTTCTTTCTATCTGGCCATTATTGATTATTGTAGCAAGAGAACTGGCAGTTACAGGTTTAAGAGTGGTAGCAGCTGATCAGGGATCGGTAATTCCTGCAAATATCTGGGGTAAAACAAAAACAACAATTCAGATGATAACCGCAATTGCGTTAATTATTAATCCCCAAATTTTTAACTTACCACTAATTTTAACTGAAACTTTAGTCTGGCTGACAGTAATAATAACAATTTATTCAGGATATACTTATTTTGCTGCGGCAGAAGTTGATTACTCGTAAGGGAGGAAAACCATGCTTAAAAAAATAAATCATTTATTAGCAAGTGGATTTTACAGTGGTCATTTGCCTTTGGCTCCAGGAACCTGGGGCTCTCTATTAATGGTTTTGCTTGTTTTTTTCTTTCCAATTCTTAACAACATCTATTTTATATCTGCCCTTGCCATTGGTGGAATTGCTATTGCAAACTTTGAGGAACAGCAGACTGGGATAAAAGATGACAGTAAAATTGTTATTGATGAGATGGCAGGACAGTTATTAGCTTTTTATACTCTAAAAACAAGCATACCGGTTTTAATAGGAGGATTTGCTCTATTTAGATTATTTGATATAACTAAACCCTGGTTGATTGATAAGGTTCAGAGACTACCAGCTGGCTGGGGAGTAATGCTTGATGATATTCTTGCTGGTTTAACTTCATTAGTTATTTTAAAAATAATAATATTATTAATTTGAGAAATTTAATCTGATTTTAATCAAATCGACCTATTTTAGGTCGATTTTCTTATTCTAAAATGATATAATCATATTGAGGTGTTTTTATTGAAGACAGCAATAGTAGCAACAGGTTCGGAATTAATTAATGGACTTGTACAGGATAGCAATTCTAAATTTTTAGCAGAAAATCTTAGTAATTTTGGTTTTGAAATTGAAAATATTTTAATTTGCGGGGATCAAAAAGAAAGTATTAAAAATACTATTTATTATGCTTCTCAAAATGCGGATTTAGTTTTTGTAACAGGAGGTCTCGGGCCTACAGAAGATGATCTAACCAAAGAAGCTTTTGCAGAAGTCCTGAATTTGGAACTAATTTATTCTCAAGAAATAGAAAAAAAATTAAAAACCATATTCTGTAATCATGGTTCAGATATGAGTTCTAATAATTTATCTCAGGCATATATTCCAGAAGGAGCAGAAATTATTAATAATGAGAGAGGAACAGCTCCTGCCCTAAAGTTGGAAAAACAAAATAAGACTTTTTATTTGCTTCCAGGAGTTCCTGCTGAATTAAAATATCTGTTTAAGAATAAGGTTTTAAAGGATTTAAAAAAGATTAGTCAGAATAAAATAATGATTAGAGAATTTAATTTTATTGGTATTGGTGAGTCGACTCTGGCTTCCCAAGTTAAGCAACTTAATTTACCTTCAGAATTGATAATTAGTTATCAGGCTGGTAAAGCGGAGGTTAAATTGAGACTCAAAATTATTCAGAATAACTCTTTAAATATTGAAGATCAAACTGAACTTTTAAATCAGGCTGTGAGAGTTATTAAGTCTGAGTTTAGTGACTATATCTACAGTGAAGATCAGCAGAGTATAACAGAAAAAGTCCATGAATTATTGGTAACTAAAAATGTTCGGGTTGCCACAGCTGAATCTTTTACAGGAGGATTAATTGCAGAAAGATTGACTGAAAAAGCAGGTAGTTCAAATTATTTTTTAGGTTCAATTGTTGCTTATAATAAAAAAATTAAAAATCAGATATTAAATATTAAAACAGAGCTTTTAAACAATTTTGGAACAGTTAGTAAAGAATGTGTTCAGGCTATGGTTGAGAGTGCAGCAGAAATTTTCGGCTCAGATCTTACAGTTGCAACAACAGGAGCTGCTGGGCCTGACAATCACGATGGAAAAAGAGCAGGAACAATGTTTATTGCCATTTTGTATCAGGAACAGCTTAAAATTTTTGAACTTCATAAAAATTATGGCCGAAAATTAAATCGTTATTATACTTCGCAGATCGTTTTATTTGAAATTTATAAATTGATTAAAGAAAGTGAGGAAAAATAAGATGCTAAAAAAATCTCTTTATGTAACATTCATTATTTTTTTAATGTTTTCCGTTTCCAATTCTGTTCTGGCTCAGCAAAATTCCGAAACTACTCAGGTGCATACAGCAGCAGATATTTTTACTGAAGCTCTAAATGATTATAATTCTGGAAACTATGCTCTGGCAGAAGAAAAATTAAATAAGCTTCTTAAAGAAGACCTGGATGAGGGGCTGGAATTTAGTGTTCTCTATTATTCTACCATGACTGCTGTCAATAGATATCAAACTTCTAAGGCAGTCGATTATCTGGAGCAGATGAATAAATTAGGTTTTCAAAGCGGGACTCTCAACTGGAAAATTGCAGAGTTATATTTAAATAAAAATAATCAATTTGATAGTGCAGATTTTAAGGAAGCTTTAAAATATCTAAAAACAGCAGCAGAACTGGGTTTAAAAAGTAATAATTTTAAAAGAGATTTAGCCTATGCATATTTAGAAAGCAGAGAACTTGAAAAAGCAGAAACTATATATCTGGAAATAATTGATTCCGATCCAACTGCAGTCGATTATTTGAATCTTGCTAAAATAAAGGAAAAACAGGATGATTTAAATCAGGCAGTAGAATATTATGAGACTGCTTTAGAATTAAATGGCTCTCAATCCTCACTTTATTTAAATCTGGGAAACTTATATCAAAAGTTAGAAGATTATAATTCAGCTATCTCGATATTTAACCAGGGTATAAAAAATAGAAAAGATTTTGCCCCCTATTATATTGGACTGGGAGAAAGCTATCTTGAACTTGGACAATATACAGAAGCTGAAACAGCACTAAAATCTGCTGTTGAGATTAATAAAAATTCTTACTATGGATACTATTTACTGGCGGAAGTAGCGGAGGCAAACGGAGATTTAAATCAGGCCTTAAATTATTACAGCCAGGCTTTAAAATACAATCCTAATTATGTAGAAGCTTATCTGGGGGAAGGGAAAATCCATCTGGATAGGGAAGAATATTATCGTGCTATTTCTAGATTTTCTCTGGCTGTAGAAAACAATCCTGATTATGCAGCAAGTCGTTATTATCTTGGACGGGCTTATTATGGAGCAGATATGCTTGAAGCTGCAAGGGCTGAATTAAGAAGAGCACTGCATATTAATGATAATTATCAGGAAGCTCGGGAACTGCTGGATAAAATAGAAAGAGAACTTGACATAGACTAAAGGGTGTTAAAATGAGATTATTTATAGGAGCCGACATTAATTCGCGCAGCAAAGAACTAATAGAGAATAGATTATCCAATTTAAAATCTGAATTAGATAATAAAATAAATTGGGTGGAAAAGGATAATTGGCATCTTACCCTTAAATTCCTGGGGGAAAGTACGGTTAAAGAAAAAGATAAACTAATCGATATTTTAAAAGAGACTGATTTTTGTGGAGAAAATAAGTATTTACAATTTTCAAGACTGGATGCATTTCCTGATAAGGATGCGGCAAAAATTATTTATCTCGGACTTTCCAGAGGAAAAAATATACTGATTGATTTGCATCAAAACTTAGAAAATAAGCTTTCTAAAAATGGATTTCAAAAAGATGTGAGGGAATATAAACCTCATCTGACTCTAGGCCGTAATAAGGGTAAACCTTTCAAATTAAAAAAAGAACTGGGACAGCGGTATTTGATAAACATTTATGCCCGTCTGGAAAGTGTAAATCTTTATCAAAGCAAACTAAAAGCGGATGGTCCAGAATACATTAAATTATTTTCCATTAAATAGAAATCAAACCTTGCAATCATTAAACATTTGTTCTATAATATAATTAAAGACAAAAATTGCAGTTAAAATAAATTTGGGGAGGACGATGAATTTGGCAACTAGTGATAAAGAAAAAGCTCTGGATAAAGCAGTAAAAAGAATTGAAAAACAATTCGGTAAGGGTTCAATTATGAGACTTGGTGATTCACAGAAATTAAATGTGGAGGCTATTCCCACAGGTGCTCTGCCGCTGGATCTGGCTCTTGGAATTGGTGGTATTCCTAAAGGAAGGATCATTGAATTATATGGAAATGAATCATCGGGTAAAACTACTTTGGCCCTTCATATAATTGCAGAAGCTCAAAAAATGGATGGTATTGCAGCATTTATTGATGCAGAGCATGCACTTGATCCAAAGTATGCAAAAAATTTAGGAGTAAATATTGATAACCTTTTAATATCACAACCTGATAGTGGAGAAGAAGCTCTGGAGATTGGAGAAGCACTGGTCCGCAGTAATGCAGTAGATCTGGTAGTCATTGACTCTGTAGCTGCTCTGGTACCAAAGGCAGAATTAGAAGGAGACATGGGAGATTCTCATATGGGCTTACAGGCCAGACTGATGTCTCAGGCAATGCGCAAACTTTCAGGAGCAATCAGTAAATCTAAAGCTTCAGTTGTTTTTATTAATCAAATTAGAGAAAAAATTGGAGTTATGTTTGGTAACCCGGAAACAACTCCCGGTGGACGTGCACTTAAGTTTTATTCTTCGGTCCGAATTGAAATGAGGAGATCTCAAACTATTAAAGATGGAGATAAAATGATCGGAAGTACAGCTAAAGTAAAAATTGTGAAAAATAAGGTAGCTGCTCCGTTTAGAAATGCTCAGTTTGATATTATGTATGGTACTGGTATTTCACAGTCGGGATGTATCCTTGATCTTGGTGAAGAAATTGGAATCATCGATAGAGCCGGTTCCTGGTACTCTTATGGAGATGTTCGTCTTGGTCAGGGTCGAGAAAATTCAAAAGAATTTTTAAGAGACAATCCAGAAATTATGGAAGAAATAGACAATAAAATTAGAGTTAAGGTGGGCCTGGAAGAAGGAGAAGTTGAAGCAGAAAGTGAAAAAGAAAAGGAAGAGGAATAGTTTTCAATGGCTCAAATAGATAAAAAAGAATTTTCTAAAGCTCGTAATAAAGCTTTTAAACTGCTTAGCTACCGAGAAAGGACAATCAAAGAAATTGAAGATCGTCTGCGAAAAAAAGATTTTAGTGAAGAGGTTATTAAAGAAGTAGTTGACTTTTTGCTGGAAAATGATTATTTAAATGAAGAACGTTTTGCAGAAATGTGGATCAGGTCAAGAAAGAAACATCATCCGAGAGGGAGAAAATTGATTTACAAAGAACTTAAGGATAAGGGAGTTAATCAACGGATTATTAATTCCGCTTTAAACAATTATTTATCTGATCAAGATGAACGCGAAATGGCGAATTATTTAAAAGATAAATGGTTGCGCAGACGGACAGAAGAAGATAGCTCAAGTTATAAGTTGAAAAATTATCTGGCCAATAAAGGTTTTAGTTATGATTTAATATATAAGATTACAGATAAATAGATATAAATTGATGACTTAAAAGTCTGCCGGCGGCAGGCTTTTTCCTTTTAGTACCAGATTATCGTCTTTTCTTGACATAAGCTGCGAAAAAAGTTAAAATATTATTAGAAAATGTAAATATAAAATTAAAAAATTGAATATAGGACAGGGGGTGAATATTATTACTGGAGGTGTATTTTATTTTATAATAGCCCTACCTCTCGGAATTGTAATTGGGTATTTAATTAGGAAATATATTGCGAAAGCACGTATGCAGTCTGCAGAAGAAGAAGCAGAGAAGATACTCCAAGATGCAGAAAGAGATGCCAAGGCAAAGAAAAAGGAAATCACTCTTGAAGCTAAGGAAGATGCTCATCAAATTCGTGAAGAAGCAAATAAAGAAAGTCAGAAAAGAAGAGATGAGCTGCAGAAGTTAGAGAATAGACTGATGCATAAAGAAGAAAATCTTGATCGAAAATCTGAGAACTTAGAACGTAAAGAGCAGAGCATTAAAGATCGAGATAAAAACTTAACAAAGGCTGAAGAGGAAATTGAAGAAATCAAAAAAGAACAGAAAGAAAAATTAGAAATGATCTCTAGTTTCTCAGAAAGTGAAGCCAAAGAGTACCTTTTAAATAAGGTTGAATCTGAATTAGATCATGAATACGCAAAGATGATTAAGGAAAAAGAAGCACGGGCTAAAGAAGAATCTGAGAAGAAAGCGCGAGAGATTATTTCACTTGCAATACAGAGATCTGCTGCGGATCATGTAACAGAATCAACTGTTTCTGTTGTTAACCTTCCAAATGATGATATGAAGGGTAGAATTATTGGCCGTGAAGGAAGAAATATCAGGACTTTAGAAAGTCTTACAGGAATTGATTTAATTATTGATGATACTCCTGAAGCTGTTGTTATTTCTGGTTTTGATCCTATCAGAAGAGAAATTGCAAGAATTGCATTAGAAAAATTAATTGTTGATGGTCGAATTCATCCGGCTAGAATCGAAGAAATGGTAGAAAAAGCTGAGAAAGAATTGGATCAGCACATTAAAGAAATTGGTGAACAGGCAACATTTGATACCGGGGTTCATGGTTTAAACCCTGAACTTGTTAAACTGTTAGGAAGGCTTAAATTTAGAACAAGTTATGGCCAAAATGTATTACAGCACTCTATGGAAGTGTCCTATTTAGCAAGCATTATGGCTGCTGAATTGGGTGCAGATGTTACTCTTGCCAGACGTGGAGGTCTTCTTCACGATATTGGTAAAGCAATAGATCATGATATGGAAGGTACTCATGTCAATATTGGTGTTGATACAGCAAGAAAATATGGTGAAAGCGAAAAGGTACTTCATACAATTGAAGCTCATCATAATGATGTTGAATTTAAATCAGTAGAAGCTGTTTTAGTTGCAGCAGCTGATGCAATTTCAGCAGCAAGACCAGGAGCTCGAAAAGAAACACTGGAGTCTTATATTAAGAGACTTGAAGAGTTAGAAGAAATTGGTGAATCCTTTGATGGTGTAGAAAAAGCCTATGCCATTCAGGCAGGAAGAGAAATTAGAGTTATTGTTGAGCCTGATAAAATTAATGATGTTGAAAGTACTAAAATGGTTAGAGATATTACTAAGAAAATTGAAAAGAATCTCGACTACCCTGGTCAGATTAAAGTAGTTATTATTCGTGAAACCAGAGTAGTAGATTATGCTAAATAAAAATAACTAATTCTGAAATTAATGGGCTCCTCTTTGAGGAGCCTTTAATAAATTTACAATAAAAACTAGGAGAGCCTTTATGAATATTTTATTTATTGGAGATATTGTTGGTAGAGCCGGCAGACGTGCTGTCAGAACTTTTTTAAATGATCTGATTAAGGACTATAAGCTTGATTTTGTAATAGCTAATGGAGAAAATTCTGCTGGTGGTTTTGGTATAACTAAAAAAGTAGCAGAGGAATTGTACGGTTATGGGATAGATTTTTTTACTATGGGAAATCACACCTGGGATAATAAAGATATATTTAAATTTATTGATGAGGATCCAAAACTGATCCGACCATTAAATTTTCCTGACAATAATCCCGGTCGTGGCTGGCAGACTATTGAAATAAATTCTACAAAGCTAACTGTGGTAAATTTAATTGGTCAGGTTTATATGCAGGGAGCTGATTCTCCTTATCATAAGTTTATGAAACTTTATCCAGAAATTGATGATTCGGATATTATTTTAGTTGATTTTCATGCAGAAGCTACGGGAGAAAAAATGGCCTTTGCCAGAGCTGTTGATGGACTGGTAACAGCTGTCATAGGAACTCATACTCATGTACAGACAAATGATGCACAGATTTTTCCTGAAGGAACAGCATATATTACTGATGTTGGTTTAACTGGTGCTGTTGATTCTATTTTGGGAATGAAACCGGATAAGATGATTGAAAAAATGAAAAATTCCTTACCCGTTAGATACGAAGTTGGTACTGGTAGGGTTAAAATTGAAGCCTGTTTGATCAAAACAGATGATCAAAATAATTCTGTTAAACAAATCATGGAAATAAAGAAAAATAATTTATAATTTTTCGAAAAAAAGCAGGAATTTATTTCATATATGGCTAATATATTATATAGAGGTAATTAATATATTATTCAATCAAGATCAAGGAGGTAATAAATAAAGATGGAAGTACTTAAAGTATCATCTAATTCTAGTCCTAACAAAGTTGCCGGAGCTCTGGCCGGTGTTCTCAGGGAAAATGGAAATGCAGAACTACAGGCTATTGGGGCAGGAGCTTTAAATCAGGGGGTAAAAGCAGTAGCAATTGCAAGAGGATTTGTAGCTCCCAGCGGAATTGATTTGATTTGTATTCCTGCTTTCACTGATATTGAGATTGATGGAGAGGAAAGAACCGCAATTAAATTAATTGTGGAACCCAGATAGAAATTATATCTGTTTGCCATTCTGGCAGACAGATTTTTTTTATTTTTAATCTTATTTTAACTTGTGTTATACAGGGGTTAAGTTATATAATAGATAATAGTTAGGGATTATTTATTAATCTGGAATAAGAATATTTGATTATTTTTTGAGGTGGCAGTATGAAAAAAATTTTGATAGTTGAAGATGAACAGAAGATAAGAAAAGTTATTAAAAGTTATCTTCAAGATGAATATAATATTTTTGAGGCTGTAAATGGAAAAGAAGCCCTGTCTCTTTTTAAAACTGAAAACTTTGATTTAATTATTTTAGATTTAATGCTGCCCGAAATTAGTGGAGAAGAGGTCTGTCAAACAATAAGGCAGGTATCTGAGGTACCAATAATTATGCTAACGGCTAAAAGTAGTGAAGAAAATAAAATTGAAGGTTTTGATTATGGAGCGGATGATTATCTGACTAAACCATTTAGTCCTCGTGAGTTACTTGCAAGAACCAGAGCTATTTTAAGACGAAGCAGCAATCAAAATAGGGCGAGTATTATTTCACTAAACAGGGGAGAATTTAAAATATATCCTGATGAAATGACTGTAAAAAAAGAGGGTCAGGAATGTGATTTAACGAGTACTGAATTTAAGATTTTGATGACTCTAATAAATAATGCAGGTCAGGTTTTAAGTAGAGAACAACTCGCTGATCAGGTTATGGGTTTAGAATTTAGTGGTTTTGACAGAACTATTGATGCTCATATAAAAAATATTCGTAAAAAAATGAATCTGGATAAAGACCAGTATATTGTTACTGTTTATGGAGCAGGATATAAATTTACAGGTGATATTTGATGTCAAAACTTGGTCAAAAACTTTTTGTTGTATTTTTAGTACTGGTTATACTCTCATTATTACTGGTCGGAGTTTTTATAAACTTTTCTATTGGGGAAAGATTTGATGATTTTATTAACTTACAGAGAGAAGAAAATGTTTCTGATCTTGCTTCAGTACTCAGTGAGAATTTTAAAAATAATGATTTTGCAGCCGTCCAAAATTTAGTAAATAATTTCAGTAGAACTAATAGAATTCCACTCTGGGTTGAAAATAATCAGGGAGAATTTATTTATTTTCCATCCCAGAATAATCAGATGGCACAGATGATGAGGAGAATGGGGATGATGAGTAATAATTCCCATTTCAATGGTGTTAGACAGTTACCGGATAATTACCCTGGCAGAACCAGGAGTCAGGAAGTTTATATTGGTTCTGAAAAAGTCTTAACATTATATTGGAAAGAAGTTAATGCAGAAAATCAGATTGATTCCGAGTTATATGATTATTTTAAGAATAATATCTATCGAGCAATTGTTTTAAGTGCTCTAATTGTAATTTTAATTGTTATTATTTTTTCTTTTATTTTATCAAAGAAAATTACTGAACCTTTAATTAAGCTAAAAAACGCAGCACTAGATGTAGCCAGAGGAAATTACCAGCAAAATATTAATAGCAAAGGAGATGACGAATTAACTGAGTTGATTAGGTCCTTTAATTTAATGAGTAAAAAACTTAATAAATTGGAAAAGATAAGAAAAGAATCAACTTCTGATTTAGCCCACGAATTAAGAACTCCTCTTACGACTATTAAAGGTTATCTGGAAGCGATAGAGGATGGAAAAATAAAAGCTAATCAGGAGAATATCAGTGAAATGCAGGAAGAAACTGAAAGAATGACTACTTTAATTGAAAAATTAAATGAATTCGCTGATGCTCAAAATAAAATATTTAATCTAAAAGAGGAAAAAATAAACTTAACTCCAATTATAAAAAAAATAACTAATCAGCATCAGAAAGCCCTAAAAGAAAAAAACATTGAACTTAGTTTAACTTTAAATAATGAGCTTAATGTTAAAGGAGATCAGGATAGTATTTTTCAAATTTTCAACAATATTATTGAAAATGCAATTAAATATAATGTTGAAAATGGAAAAATTAAAATTAATTCTCTGGTAACAAAAAATGAGATTGATGTTTTTATTAAAGATAGTGGTATTGGAATCAGCAGTGAGGACCTACCATATATTTTTGAAAGATTTTACAGAGCTGATAAATCTAGAAATTCTACAAATCAGGGTACAGGTATCGGCCTTGCTGTTGCTAAAGAATTAATGGAAGCTCATCAGGGTCAAATTAGCGTAGAAAGTAGTAATAATGGTACAGAATTTAAGTTGGTTTTTAAAAGGAGCAAGGATTAATTTAAAGGAATATGATTTTTTATATTGAAATAAAAAATTAGTGCATATTAATTATTTAATTATTAGATTTAAGAGGAGTGATTGGATTGGATTTAAATCGTATCTGGAATTTGTTGACATTAGGTGGACCAATGACTATACCACTTTTGATAGCTTCAATTTTTAGTCTGGCTGTAATAATCGAAAAAGCTATATTCTTTTATAGAAATAATGACAATAATTTTCGTTTAATTAAAAGAATTGAAATTTTAGTTGAAGAGGGTGACATTTTAAGTGCACTAAACGAATTAAAAGGAAAAAAGAGTACTAATGCCAAGCTTCTTTCAACAGCTTTAGCTCATAATAGTGAAGATCCTTCTCGATTAAGAGAGGTTTTGCAGGCTGTTGGAGAAGATGAAATTAAAAAAATGGAAAGACATTTGCCAATACTGGATGTTGTTGCTATGATTTCTCCTCTATTAGGTCTGTTGGGAACTGTTATGGGGATTATTAGCAGTTTTAATATTCTTGGAACAGCAGCAGGTGCTGCAAATCCAGCTCAGATTAGTTCTGGAATTGCTGCTGCACTGATCAGTACTGCTTTAGGATTAATTATTGCAATTCCAACAGCAATATTCTATTCCTATTTTGCTCATAAAGTAGAAAGAAGGGCTCATCAGATGAATTTAAGCATGGTGGAGATTGTTGATGTTGTAAGTAATAATAGAGGTGACAGTGATGTTCAAAACTACTCTTAAGAAAAAAAGTTCAATCAACATAATACCCATGATTGATGTTATATTTTTTCTTTTAGTATTTTTTATGCTTTTTACTACTTTTAGAACTACTCCTGAGGGTATTGAAATGCAGCTTCCAAAGGCAGTTACTGCAACAGAACAGGATACAGAAAATTTTATTGTCCAGATTGATTCGGATGGAAATTATTATTATCAAGACCAATCTTTAGCTTTAAATCAAATTATTTCTGAAGCGGAAGTTGCAAATAATGAAAATACTAATTTGACAATTGTAATTAGTGCTGATAAAAATACGCGGTATGAAAATGTTGTCTCTTTAATGGATGGAATGAGAAATGCAGGAATTACACAGCTGGCACTAGCTGCAGATAAAGAAGGTAGTTAATGGGATGGTGAATTTATGCCTAATAAAAATGACGATCGAAAATTACTGTTATATATAAGTGTATCAATTATACTACATTTAATAATTTTGTATTTTCTTCCAATTGGTTTTCTGCATGGGAGTGCTCAGAGTGAGAATGAATTAGATGATTATGGTTATGTACAAATGGTTGAATATCAACCTGCTCCTTTAGATGAAGAAAATGTTGACAAAAACGCTGAACTAACTGAAAAACCAGCAGAAAAAAGGCAGGAAAAAACTAAAGAAGAAGTCTTAGAAGAGCCAAAGCCAGATGAGGAACAAAAAACTGAATCAGTAAAACCTGAACCAGTAGAACCCGAAAAAAAAGAAGCAACAAAACCGGAGCCGGAACCTGTAGTTAAAGAACAGCAAAAAGCTCAGATTGAAGAAAAACCAGCTCCCAAGAAGGAGGTTAATAATTCTGAAGCGGTAGAAAAACAGAAAACTGATTCTAAGCCGGAACCTGTAAAACAGGAAGTCAAATCAGAACCAGTAACTGAAGATGTTGAGCCTAAAACTGAGACTAAATCAAAACCGGAACCGGAAGCAGAATCAAGTTCTGAAAAAACCGATATTATGGCCAGTAAAGATAGTGAAAGCGAGCTGGAAGTTGCTCAAAAAGAACCTGAAAAGAAAAAAGAAATAGAAAAAAACAAAACTGAGACAAAAGAAGAAAATATTGAAAAGCCAAAAGAAGAAAGCAGCCAGAGCTCTCAAACTAAACCAGAAGAAGTTACTCAGTCTGAACAGAAAACAGCTGAAACTAGTTCTGATGAAACCAGTACAGATAATAACACTACTCAGGAGAAGGAGGAAGTTAATCCACCACCTCCGCCTACTGCAGGTGATTTGATTGGTTTGATTGAACCACCAACTTTTCCCAAAGATTTAGTTGGAAGTCGTTCTGAGGGTACAGTTAGACTAATGGTTGAACTTTCACCAGGTGGAATTGTCAATAATATTGAGGTAGTTGAATCTTCTGGATATGATTCTATGGACAGAGTGGCTCAGCTTACTTTAGAACACGGCTGGGAATTTAAAGAGTATCAGCGTTCCTATAGAATTCCTGTCTCAGTAAGATATTATATTGATGAATCTGATAACAGTCAGGTGGAAGTAAATATTGGAGAAGTTGAATTTGTTGCTGGAGGTGAGTGATAATTAATGGAAAAATATAGAAATATAATTTTAGTGTCACTAATACTTTTATTAATCTTTTCAATTCAAACATCAGCTCAGGATAATTTTTTTCAGAATGTAGATGAAGATAATAATCTTCGATTTGGAAATGAATATATAGTAATTGTGGTTAATCAAAATCAAAACTCGCAGGGGAGGTTTGCTGTCGAAACAACTGGTGGTGCTCCAGCGCGAGAAAATGATGATAATAAACCGCTAATTTATGGCCGGCCTAATCCCTGGACATCCTATACTTCACTCTGGATTAATGATCAGAAATATGTTTTTGGTGGTTCAACAGAGAGAAGAGCTGGTGATGGGGCTAAATATGGTGAGGTTATCCAGGAACCAACAGTAGAGGATAACCAAATTGTTACCAGAACTCGTTTTGATAATATTGTAGTTGAACAGATTCTTTCAATTGTAAAAAGTTCAACAACTGGACTGGCAGATAGTGCACAGATACAGTATAGAGTTACAAATGAAGGTCAGAAAGAAGAAAAAGTTGGGCTCAGAATAATGCTTGACACTATGCTGGGGGAAAATGATGGGGCTCCCTTTAGACTTGGTGAAGACACCATTTCAACTGATAAACTATATTATGATAAACAGCTTGATGATTTCTGGCAGGCTTTTGATAGTGTTTCTAACCCTCAGGTTACTTCTCAGGGATCATTTATTGGTCCTGATGTAAGTACACCAGATAGAGTTTATTTTTCTGACTGGGGCAGTCTGGCAGATGGTGTCTGGGATTTTGATTTTAACCCGGGTCAGGATTTTATGCGTAAGGGCGAATATGAGATAGACAGTGCTATAGCAATGTACTGGGTACCTGAAATAATTGAGCCTGGAGAAACTAAAACCTATATTACAAAGTATGGACTTGGAGGTATAACAATAGTTCCTGGTATTTTGTCACTGGGAGTAACATCACCGGCAGAAGTAACATTGGATGATAATAATCAGACTTTCCCTGTGGTAGCATATTTAGAAAACACTTCCGAAATTAATGCCCGGAATGTATCAATTAAAATTGAACTTCCCGATGGTTTTAGTGCAGATCAGTTAAGCAGAAATCTTGGTGATATGGAGCCGGGAGGTATTTCTCAAATAACCTGGAATGTTAGTGCTAGTAATAGAGATAATCTTCCTGAAAATATGACCTACAGAGTTATAGTGGATGCTGACAATACAGATTCCAATGAAGTTGAAAGACGAGTCGAATTTCTTGGTCCACCTGAGCTAAATGCTGATATTACATTAATGGAGGATGTGCAATCTGTTGATGGTAGATTAGAACCCAATCCATTTAGAATTCAGGCTGAGATTAATAATTCTGGAGAAACTTCACTTTATGGAGTTGAAGCAGAATTAATACTGCCACCCGGTTTAGTTACAGCCAGCAGAGAAATTAGTAAAAAGAATATTGGAATTCTGAGAACTAATGAAAAGATTAATATAAACTGGGCAATCGAAGCCTTAAGAGTTGATGGTACTCTACCTTTTGCTTTAAAGGTTAGTGGTTTAAATAATTACCAAAAAACGATTGTTGAAGAGATTAGTTTACCAGAATTAAAACCACTTATTTTGCTCAGGGAAACCAGGGGACAGAAAGATGAGGATTATTTTGCTGTTGACATTGTTGCTGCAAATATTGCAGAAGCTGAAAATATATCCTTTACCCTCAATTATGATAGCGAAAAATTACTGTTAACTCATATCTCGCGTGGAGATTTCTTTGTTGGTGAAAATAACAATCTGCTGCCATTTAATAGGCCGGATAGATCTGAAAGAGGAAAAATTTTATTTAATCAAGAATTTCCATTTAATAAGTCAAATGGGATTATTGCAACAGTTCATTTTAAATTAAAGGAAGAGGATCCGGGGAATATAAATATTAGTAATCTAAAAGCAGTAAATGGACCTGGTAATCCTTTTAAAATTGAAATCAGAAATATTTTAGAGGAGGAAAATTAAATGTTAAAATATAAAAACATATTTTCGATAGCTTTATTATTTGTCTTAATCTTTACTTCAGGTGTTTTTGCTCAGCAGTTTGATGATGTTCCTCGTGATCACTGGGCTTATGATAGTGTTCAGTATCTGGCTGATAAAGGTTATTTAAGTCTTTATTCGGGAGAGGATTTTAATGGAGATCAACCTTTAACAAGATATGAAATGGCAGAAATTATTACTAATGTACTGCAAAATACCACCAGTGGAGCTGCTTCTCAGAATCTTTCGGAAGAAGATGTTGATGTAATTCGCGAACTTTCTCTGGAATTTAGAGATGAACTGGTTACGGTTGCTCAAAAGCAAAAGGAGTTTGAAGAAAGATTACAGAATACAGAAGATAAGAACCAGATTCAGGATGAAGATATATCTAACATTAATGTTCGGGTATCTGAACTTCAGGAAGAGGTTCAGGATATTGCTGATCATATATCCAGAATGGCAGAATTAGAAGAAAATGTTAACGGTCTGGACAACCAGATTAATAGTTTAGAAAAGGAATTAAATGCTATTAAAGAAGAAGGAGTTTCCGGACAAAAGCTGCAGGAACTGGAAGATAATCAGAGTATTAATATGACAAGAATTGAAGAATTGGAAAATAGAATTTCAGAACTTGAAGCTGAAAAGAAAGCGGCTAATAAAGAGCTGAAAGAAGAAAAGGGTTCTTTAAATACTGGTTATATACTTGGAGCACTGGCATTACTTGCTTTAATTCTTTAATTTAAAATAAGGGATTATGGTAGATTGATTATATTTTAATATCATTAAGTATCTTATATAAGGAGAATAGTCTATGCAGAAGATTCATTTTAAACAAATAATAATTACACTTGCTTTGATTTTACTGTTTAATTCAGTATTTCTACCTTATTTAATGCCTGTTTCAGAACTTAAAGCAGCATCTATAGAAAAAGAAGATATTTACACAGGTCTGGGACTTATGTTTTTGCTTGTTGTTCTTTCCGGTGGTAAAAGCAGTAATAAAGAAGTTGCAGTAAGGGATGATTTTTATAGTTACAAAAATTTTAGTGCAGATGAAATTGAAATACTGGCAAGTATAATTAATGCGGAGGCGCGTGGTGAAAGCTACCAGGGCAAAGTGGCAGTAGGAGCGGTTATAATTAATAGGGTTTATCATCCTTCATTTCCAAATTCAATTAGAGAGGTTGTTTATCAAACTGGGCAATTTACTCCAGTTGAAAATGGGATGATTGATTTATCACCAGATAATGATTCTTTTAAGGCTGCCTATGATGCTGTAAGCGGTCTGGATCCAAGTCAGGGAAGCCTTTATTTTTATAATCCTGCTAAATCAAGAAACCCTGAGTTTTTTGCTAAAAGAGATAAGGTAGTAACTATTGGCAACCATGTGTTTTTAAAATAAAAACTTATTTAGCTTAAATAAAAACCTCAGTCATATGACTGAGGTTTTTTATCTTTGATTATTAAGTTTTATTCCACTTCAATAATTTTTTTGACAGCCACTATTTTTTCAAAATCAAGTTCTTTTGTAACCTGATACATATTACCTCCCGGTGAGGTTTCTGGTATATCAGCGACAACTATTTCATTTATTTCTCCATTTTTAGCAGCAATTAATATTTTATCATCTCTGGCTGCTGTGACCGCTCCTGCAAGTTTGTATTTGCTATTAGAAAAGATTCTAATTCCTTTACCATTTCTTTTTTGAGATCTAAAATTGTTTAATTTAATTTTATTAGCTCTACCATCCTCACTAATTGAGATTAAGAAATCATTTTTATCAAAAATGTTAAAGTATATTACATGATCATTCTTGCTTAAATTGATTGCTCTACTGCCAAGAGTATTCCGACCGGTAGTCGAGAAGGTATCCCCGCTAAATCTAATTAAATAACCATTTTTGCTAACAACAATTATATCTTCTATCGCATTTGTTTTTTCAACATTGACTAAGCTATCATTGTCCAGTTTGATTGCTCTAATATGGCTATAATTGGTCCTATATTCATCGACATTACTCCTTTTGACCAAACCAGAACGAGTAACAAAGGTATAATATTGATTCTGATTCTTATTCTGTTCCTTATCTAAAATATTTAATGAAATAATATTTTCCTTGATTGGAATCTGAAGATATTTACTTAAATTATCTCCGGTAGCAAGTCCGTGATGTTCTTCAATATCATGGACCTGTAAATTATATACTTCTCCCTGATCACTAAAAAAGAGAAGTTGATCTAACGAAGAACCTTCAACTGCTGCAACGAGATAGTCGTTTTTAGCCGCTCTTAGATTCTTGAATTCTTCATTTCGTTTAATAATTCCCCGGTAGGATAGTGATAAAACAGCATTTTTCTCTTTGATCAGATCATCTTTAGTTATTTCAGCTTTACTGTCATCAGCAATTATTTCGGTTCGCCGCTGATCATCAAAGCTTTTTTTGATTTCTTTAAGTTCATCACGGAGTACATTATTCAATTCATCCTCGTTATTTAAAATGTTTTTATAATACTTAATTTTCTCAGCTAGATCCTCTCTTTCAGCTTCCAGCTTTTCAAATTCCATTCCTACCAGACGCTGCAGCTGCATCTCCAGAATTGACTGGGCCTGTTGTTTTGATATATCAAGTTCCTGCATTAATTTTTCCCTGGCTTCTTTTTTTGATTGAGAGTTTCTAATTACCTTAATTACTATATCAAGCTCATCGATTGCTCTTTTTAGACCTGCTAAAATATGATAACGATTTTCGGATTTATTTAAGTTATATTGAGTATGATTTTTAATAACCTGTTTGCGGAAATCTAAAAAGTGATTCAAAATCTCGAGCAGCCCCATCACAACTGGCTTTTTATCATTGAGGGCCAAAAGATTAATCCGAAAATTAGTCTGCAGATTTGTGTATTTATAAAGTCTATTTAATGTTAATTGTGGATCTGCCTTACTTTTTAATTCAATCACAATTCTAATTCCCTTTTTATCTGATTCATCTCTTAAATCAGAAACTGCTGATATTTTTCCTTTGTTAACCAGATCAGCAATTTCTTCAATTAATTTTGCTTTATTAACCTGATATGGGATTTCGGTAATAATTAGATTTTGATGTCTTCCTTCTTTTTCAACTTTACTTTTAGCTCTTAAAGTTATTTTCCCTTTACCATTTTGATAGGCTGATTTTATACCGTCATTGCCAACTATAGCTGCACCGGTTGGAAAATCAGGACCGGGTAGATGATTTTTAATAATTGTCTCCAGTCTGGCGTTAGGATAGTCGAGAAGGTGAATTAAAGCATCTATTACCTCTCCTAAATTATGAGGTGGTATAGAAGTACTCATTCCAACAGCAATACCACTGGAGCCGTTAACTAACAGATTTGGTATTTTTGAGGGCAGCACTTCAGGTTCCTGCAGACTGCCGTCAAAATTATCAATAAAATTAACAGTTTCTTCATCTATATTGTCTAAAAGTGCTTCAGCAATTTCAGTTAATTTTGTTTCAGTATATCGCATGGCAGCAGCACTATCACCATCAATTGAACCGAAATTACCATGGCCATCGATTAACTGATAACGCTGGTTAAAATCCTGAGCCATCCTGACCATAGCATCATAAACAGCACTGTCACCGTGAGGATGAAATTTACCTAAAACTTCACCGACCAGGCGAGCTGATTTTTTGTGAGGACGGTTATGCAAAAGCCCAAGTTCCCTCGCAGCATAAAGTATTCTTCTATGTACCGGTTTTAAACCATCTCTAACATCAGGCAGAGCCCTGCCAATAATTACACTAAGTGAATAATTCAGGTAAGCATCTTTCATTTTATCTTCAATTGCAATTGGATAAATTTCTTCTTTCATTATCTATCTCCTCTCAAATTTAATCGTTTTCTGCTAATTTATAATATCATTCTTATCATAGAATTTGCAAATTTAAAGCTTAAACGACTGGCATTCTCTAAATCTCTTTGTTATAATAATGAAATGGAGGATGGTGAAGACTTATGGATACACTTTTTGATAATGTAGATTATAATGCTGATCAGATACAGGTGCTTAAAGGTCTGGAAGCAGTTCGTAAAAGACCGGGAATGTATATTGGAAGTACAGGGATAAAAGGTTTACATCACCTTGTCTGGGAGGTAGTAGATAACAGTATAGATGAATTTTTAGCTGGAAATGGTGATCAAATTAAGGTTACTATTCACGAAGGGGAAGAAGTTACGGTCGAAGATTTTGGTCGTGGTATCCCGGCGGATATTCATCAGGATACTGGCCTGCCTGCTGTAGAAGTAGTTCTGACAACTCTGCATGCGGGAGGAAAATTTAATAATAATAGTTATAAGGTTTCCGGTGGGCTGCATGGGGTTGGTGTCTCAGTAGTTAATGCACTTTCCGAAAAGTTAACGATTACAACTCACTGGAAAGGAAATAAATATCAGCAGCACTATAAAAAAGGAATTCCGCAGGATAAATTACAGAAGATTGGTAAAACTGATCGCAGTGGTACAGTGATTCGCTTTAAACCTGATTCGGAAATCTTTACAGCTACAGAATTTAAATATGAAAATTTAGCTCATCGACTGCAGGAATCTGCTTATCTCAATAAAGAATTGACTCTTATTTTAAGAGATGAACGGGGAAAAGAGGTTGTAGAGGAAAATTTTCAGTATGATGGTGGAATAAAAGCTTTTGTAGAATTTTTAAATAAGGATCGTAATGTAATTAATGATGATATTATATATTTTGAGTCAAAACCTGATGAGTATGAGGTTGAAATAGCAGTTCAGTATAACGATGGTTATAATGAACGGATTTATTCTTATGCTAATAATATTAATACTGTGGACGGTGGTTATCACCTGACTGGTTTTAAAACCGCCTTAACCAGATCTATTAATAATTTTGCTAAAAATAATAATCAGCTTCCGGCCAGGATATCTTCTCTGAATGGAAAGGACGTTAGAGAAGGTATAACAGCTGTCATTAATGTTAAACTACCGGAACCACAGTTTGAAGGACAGACAAAAACAAAATTAGGAAATAGCGAAATTCGAAGCATTGTAGAGAGCGAAGTTTATGAATATCTGAGTTTATATTTTGACACCAACCCAGAACTGGCTAAAAAAGTAATTGATAAAGCAGTTCAGGCAGTTAGAGCTCGTAAAGCATCCAAAAAGGCAAGAGAACTAACTAAAAGAAAAACTGCTCTTTCTTCTAATTCACTGCCCGGTAAACTAGCCGACTGCAGCAGCAAAAAAGCCGAAAAAAGCGAACTTTTCATAGTTGAGGGAGATTCAGCTGGTGGTTCGGCAAAACAGGGGAGAGAACGTAAATTTCAGGCTATTTTACCGCTTAAAGGTAAAATATTAAATGTAGAGAGAGCAAGGCTGGATAAAATTTTAAACAATAAAGAGGTAGCTTCAATCATTACAGCCCTGGGAGCCGGGATTGGAGAAGATTTTAATCTCAAGAAGTTGCGTTATCATAAAATTATTATCATGACTGATGCTGATGTGGATGGGGCTCATATTGCTACATTAATTTTAACTCTTTTCTATCGCTATATGCCTGAGCTTATTGATCATGGTCATATTTATCTGGCCAAACCTCCTTTATATAAGGTTACTAAACGAGGTAAAAGTCATTATTTATACAGTGATCAGGAATTAGAAGATTTTAGAGCAGCAAATGAGAAAAACAATTTTTCTCTGCAGAGATATAAGGGGCTGGGAGAAATGAATCCAGAGCAACTCTGGGATACAACCATGGATCCTGAAAATCGAGTGCTGCAGAAGGTCGAAATTGATGATGATATTGAAGCTGATGATATATTTACCCGTCTGATGGGATCAAATGCTTCTTTGAGAAAAGAATTTATCTTTAACAATGCAGAACTTGCCCAGACTATAGATGTTTAACAGTTAAAAGTTATTGAGGTGGTGATTTTTTGTCAGCTAAAAGAAAATACAATAATATATTTTCAAAAATAATTTTAGTGTTTTTACTCGGTCTGACAGTAGGCTTAATTGCTCTTATTTATAACCATCTTTTAGATTTTTTTACTTTTTCGCTGATTGATATAGGAATGGAACTGACTTTTTATAATCGCCTTACATTTTTATTTTTGCCTGCACTGGGGGGGTTACTGGTTGGATTTATAATAAAATATGGCAGCATGTCCGCTAAAGGACATGGTATTCCCGCCATTTTGTCTTCAATCAAAAGTAAAGAACGACATTTAACATATCGTGATCTTTTAACTGAGGGTTTTGCCTCGGCGATTACTATTTCCAGTGGAGGTTCAGGTGGAAGAATTGGACCAATTGTTGAGATTGGAGCCGGAATGGGAGATCTGATTGCCTATAAGCTTGACTTTGATCTTTTTGACTATCAAACCTTTTTAGGGTGTGGCGCTGCTGCCGGTATTGCTGGTTTATTTCATGCTCCTCTGGGTGGGATTATGTTTGTAACCGAAATATTATATAATAAAATAGAAAAAAACCGCCTGATAATGGTTGCTATTTCTGCTATTTCTGCAGATATGGTAGTTCGCTGGAGTGGGAAGGATCTTTTTCTGGCTGATCTAAATCTGGGACAGGTGGGGAGTGCCTATAATTTCTTAGCAGCTGCTTTAATTGGAGTTTTTGCAGCAGTTTTGGCAGTGGTTTTTGTTGCTATTTTGCGTCAGCTTTCAAATAGATTTGACCGTTTACCGATTGACATTATTTTCAAACCGGCTTTAGGTGGATTGCTGCTTGGCATAATTGCTTTTAAACTTCCTGAGATTATGGGTTCGGGAAATAGAATTATTGTATCTTTATTTAATCAGCTGGAATATAATTTAGGATTTTTATTTTTGCTTATTATATTCAAAATCCTGGCAACTTCGCTAACTCTTGGTTCTGGTGGTTCAGGCGGGATATTTTCGCCCTCGCTTTTTATCGGCAGCCTTACTGGTATAATTATTGGGACTTTATTTTATAGATTTTTACCTTTTTTAAATGGTTCCCCTTCTTTGTATGCCTTAATTGGAATGGCCGCAGTAATCAGCGCGGTTATTAGAGCACCTCTGACAGCTACTTTTATTATATTGGAGTTTACCCATAATTACAGTCTGACAATTCCTCTTTTAATTGCCTCTCTTATTGCGGAAAGAATAGCAGATATGAGTGGCTTAAAATCAGCCTATTCTCCGGAATATTTTGAACGTCTGTGAACAGTAAAAACTTGACATTTCAGCTATTTCTGTTTTATAATTAGTTAAGTAAATAAATATTAAAATGAGGAAGGAGAGACTTAATATGCAGAAGTATCAGTGCACAGTTTGTATGTACATTTATGATCCAGAAGAAGGAGATCCTGTAGGTGGAATTGAGCCAGGAACATCTTTTGAAGATCTCCCAGATGACTGGACATGTCCTGAATGTGGTGTAGGTAAAGATATGTTCGAACCATATGATGGCTAATATTACTTATATTTTAATATTTTTAAAAGCTGGGGCTTGAACCCCAGTTTTTATTTTACTTTCAAAATTAATTATAGTATAATAACTTCGAATAAGATACAGGGCGGGGGAAAAAATGAATTTAAAGAAAAAGAATTTAACACCAGCTCAATACTTAGTGAGTGGCTATTTTGTAATTATTATGCTCGGATCACTACTTTTGATGCTGCCAGTTGCCACAACTGACGGCCAGGGTTTGGGAGCCGTTGATGCAGTTTTTACAGCTACTTCAGCTACCTGTGTAACCGGTCTGATTGTAGTAAATACAAAGGAAGCCTTTACAATTTTTGGCTCCACAGTTATAATGTTTTTAATTCAGATTGGTGGACTCGGAATTATGTCTATGTCCACTCTCTTTGCCTTTATAGTTGGTAAAAAAATAAGTTTAAAAGAAAGGTTGATTATCCAGGAAGATCTTAATCAATATCAGATTTCCGGTATGGTCAGGCTTGTCCAGTATCTTTTAGGTTTTACTTTTGCTATTGAAGGTACTGCAGCAGCAATTTTATTTTTGCGTTTGAGTCAGGATTATCCATTTTGGAAATCTGTTTATTTATCAATTTTTCATGCAGTTTCAGCATTTAATAATGCCGGTTTTGATCTTTTCGGTAATAGTCTGGAAAATTTTACTGGAGATTTAACAATTAATATAGTCATTATGGCTTTGATTATTCTTGGTGGAATTGGTTTTGGTGTAATGATGGAAGCCTATAATCGGGTAAAATTTAAAAAGACTACTCTGCAGACAAAAATAGTTATTGTAATGACACTGGCTTTACTTGTCTTTGGATTTATTAGTTTTTTTATTTTAGAGTATAACAACACCCTTGCTGGTTTACCACTGCTTGATAAAACTCTGGGAGCAATGTTTCTTTCAGTGACACCTCGTACTGCAGGTTTTAACACAGTTCCAACTGGAGCTCTAAAACAGTCTTCATTATTTTTAATTATTGTTCTGATGTTTATTGGTGCTTCACCAGGTTCAACGGGTGGTGGAATTAAAACTACAACTTTTGGTGTTATTCTGGTGACAATGAAAAATATGATTACTGGAAAAGAAGATATGGAAATATATAATAGACGTTTTGAAAAACAGATTGTTTATAAAGCTTTTACAATTACAATGCTTGCTGCCGGACTTGTTATTCTTGTTACAACATTATTATTGATCATTGAGGATTTTAGATTTATTGATGCTTTATTTGAAACAGTATCTGCTTTTGGAACAGTTGGTTTATCTACAGGCATTACAGGTCAGTTATCAGACATTAGTAGAGTTCTGATTACTATTACTATGTTTGCAGGTCGGGTAGGACCACTGACTCTGGCGGTGGCAATTGGAGAAAAACAGCGAAAAGGAACTTATCATTATCCAACCGAAAAAGTAATGGTTGGATAAGTAATTAGAAGTTTATTTGACAGGAGGAAATAAGATGAAACAATTTGTTGTAATTGGTCTGGGACGTTTTGGCTCCAGTGTTGCTACAACTCTGGCTGATAATGGTTACGATGTTCTGGCAATTGATCAGGATGAAGAAAGAGTCCAGTCAATATCAAATCAGGTTACACATGCAGTAGAGGCTGATGCTACAGATGAAGAAGCATTAAAAACCCTGGGAGTCAGAAATTTTGATGTGGCAGTTGTTAGCATCGGAGATAATGTTTCTGCAAATATTCTCTGTACTTTAATTTTAAAGGAGCTTGGAGTACCTTATGTAATAGTTAAGGCTCCAGACAGTTTACACGGTAAAGTGCTGAGTAAAGTAGGAGCAGATAGAGTTGTTTATCCTGAACGGGATATGGGAGCAAGAATTGCACATAACCTTATTTCTTCTAATGTGCTTGATTATATAGAATTTGCCCCGGAATATGGTGTTATTGAAATTATTGCTACAGATAAAATGATTGGCAAAACTTTAAAAGAATTAGAATTCAGATCAAAGTTTAATGTTAATGTTATGGCAATTAAGCGGGGAGAGAACTTAAATGTTTCTCCTGGAGCTGGGGATAAAATTTTAGAAGCTGATCGTCTGGTTGTAATGGGGAAAAATGAAAGTTTAGAAAAACTGAAAAACTTTGATGAGACACAATAGTTTTAACTATAAACAGGAGTGAAATAATGAATAAAAATAAATATTATAATATAATAACTTACGGCTGTCAGATGAATGAGCATGATTCGGAAAGACTGGCCGGTATGCTGGAAGAAATGGGTTATCAGCATACAGAAGAACTGGCTGATGCAGATATAATTTTATTAAATACCTGTATTATCAGAGAAAATGCCGAATTGAAGGTTTTTGGTAAACTCGGTGAACTTAAAAAATATAAGCGGGAAAATCCAGATTTAATTATAGGAATTGGCGGCTGTATGATGCAGCAGGATGAACCTGTTGATGAGGTGTATAAAAAATACCGTCATGTCGATTTGATTTTTGGTACCCACAATATTCATCATCTACCCAATTTGATTAAGAAAATAGAAGAAACAAGAGAGCGAGTTGTTGAAGTCTGGGATGAGGAAGAGGGTTTAATACCTGATCTTCCATCTCAACGTGATTCTGATCATTCGGCCTGGATATCGATTATCCAGGGCTGCGATAACTTCTGCACCTACTGTATTGTTCCTTATGTAAGAGGAAGAGAGCGCAGCAGACCAGTTAATTCTATTGTTCAGGAAGCTGAGCGTCTGGCAGAAGACGGAGTTAAGGAAATTACACTTCTAGGTCAAAATGTTAATTCCTACGGAAATGATCTGGATAACGAAATTAATTTTCCCAAGTTACTGGAAGCATTAAATAAGGTGGAAAAACTGAAAAGAATTCGTTTTATGACTTCTCATCCAAGAGATCTTTCTGATGAGTTGTTGTTACAGATCAAAAACCTGGAAAAAGTAGCCAATCATATTCATCTACCAGTTCAATCAGGTAGTAATAAGGTGCTTAAGGAAATGAATAGAGGTTATACCCGCGAATATTATATCAACCGAGTAAAAAAAATACAGGCCGAAATTCCAGGTGCTGCAGTCTCAACAGATTTTATAGTTGGTTTTCCTGGAGAAAGCGAAGAAGATTTTGAACAAACAATTGAACTTGTTAAGGAATTAAATTTTGATATGGCATATACCTTTATTTATTCTCCCAGGAGTGGAACACCGGCTGCCCGGAGAGATGATCAGATTGATGAACAAACCAAAAAAGATCGCTTAAAGAGATTAATGGACTTGCAGAATAAAATAAGTTATGATAAGAACCAAAAATTAATCGGTAGTACCCAGGAGATTCTGGTGACAGGTCCCAGCAGTAATGATCCAGAAGTATATGAAGGTCGAACTTCTACAAATAAAATTTGTTTTATAGAAAAAAATAAAGATTTAATTGGAGAACTTATTAAGGTACGGATTGAGGATGCAAAAAGCTGGACTTTAGAGGGAACAGTAATTTAATATATTTGGCAGCTGTTACTAAATACTAATTTTCTACTAGCTGCAGGAAAAATGATGCACAAAACAGACCTGGGAGATAATTTAATAGATCTTTCAGGTTTTAACTTATTTATATAAACTTTTGGAGGGATTAATTTGGCAGAATTAACACCAATGATGCAGCAGTACCATGATTTAAAAAACAAATATCAGGATGCAATGTTATTTTTTCGCCTGGGAGACTTTTATGAAATGTTTGGTGATGATGCAAAAAAAGCTGCTAAAATACTGGATATCGCCTTAACTTCTCGTAATAAAGGTGGTGGAGAAAAAATACCGATGGCAGGAGTTCCCTATCATTCGGCTGCTTCTTATATAGAAAAGCTGATAAAAAGTGGGATTAAAGTTGCTATCTGTGAACAGCTTGAAGATCCTTCAGAAAGCAGTGGAATTGTAGAAAGAGATGTTATTCGAGTTGTTACTCCTGGAACAGTAATTGAAAACGAAATTTTATCTGAGAATGAAAATAACTATCTGGCTGCAGCTTTTCAATTTGGCGATTATTATGGGCTTTCTTATACAGATATTTCAACAGGGGAATTTTATCTAACAGAGTTTTCGGCAGCTGATCAGGATAAACTCAAGGATGAAATCAATCGTATTTCACCTCAGGAAATATTAATAGATCAAAAAACAGCAGAAACTGATTTAATCGAGGAACTGCAGAATCTTTATAATTTTACTTTAAATATTTTAAATGATAAAAAGTTTGAACGGCTATATCAGGGCTTGCTTGAGCATTTTCAGTTAAAATCACTGGAAGGTTTTGGCTGTGAAGAAATGAAAGCCGCTGTTTATGCAGCCGGTCAGGTTCTTTCCTATTTAGGCGAAACTCAGAAGAGAACTGTCAATCAAATTACTGCATTAAAGGCTTATCATCTAGAAGACTATATGGTTTTAGATTCTGCCAGCCGTAGAAATCTGGAACTAACATCGACAATTAGAGATAATCAGCGTTCAGGTTCTCTGCTCTCCATAGTTGACCAGACAGTTACTTCTATGGGAGGTAGAGAGATTAAAAAGTGGATAAATCAGCCTTTAATTCAAAAACCAGCAATTACAAATAGACATGATGCTCTAGCAGAAATAATAGATAACTATATGTTTTTAGAGAAATTAAGAAATGAACTATCAGAAATTTATGATTTAGAAAGAATAATGAGTAAGATTACCTATCAGTCTGCAAATGCCAGAGATATGATAGCTTTAAGAAATTCTCTTTCTAAATTACCAGCAGTTAAAGAATTACTAACTGAATTTAATAGTACTCTGCTGCTTGAAATGCAGGAAGATTTTGATTTATTAGATGATATTTATTCTCTAATCGATGAGTCAATTAAGGAAGAGCCCCCAACTACAATTTCTGAAGGTGGAATAATTAAAGACGGCTATGACTCAAAGCTTGATGAACTCCGAAAGCTGGTCAGCAGTGGTAAGGATTGGATTACCTCACTGCAGAAAGAGGAAAGAGAAAAAACAGGGATCAATACACTCAAAGTTGGTTTTAATAAAGTTTTTGGTTATTATCTTGAAGTAACAAACTCTCATACTGATAAAGTTCCTGAAAGATATGAGCGTAAACAGACTTTAAGCAACAGTGAGCGCTATATTATTCCTGAACTAAAAGAAAAGGAATCTGAGGTATTAGGAGCAGAAGAAAAAATTAATGATCTTGAATATAAGTTATTTGTTGAAATCAGAGATAAAATTGCAGCAGAAGTAGAAAGAATCAATCAGACAGCTGCAATTATAGCTCAACTTGATGTTTTACTTTCTTTTTCTTATCTAGCTATAGAAAATAATTATAGTCGTCCAGAGGTGACAAATAGTGATGAAATAAAGATTAAAAATGGACGACATCCAGTTGTAGAAAAGATGTTTGCAGAACAATTTGTGCCCAATGACTGTTATTTAAATCAGAGTGATCAGCGTTTTATTATTATTACTGGTCCCAATATGTCTGGTAAATCAACCTATATGCGTCAGGTTGCCCTGATAGTCTTAATGGCACAGGTGGGATCTTATGTACCGGCAGAAGAAGCAATAATTGGCCTAACAGATAGAATTTTTACCAGAGTTGGTGCCAGTGATGATCTGACAACTGGTCAGAGTACATTTATGGTAGAAATGAACGAAGTGGCAAATATAGTTAACAACAGCACGGAAAAAAGTTTAATTATTTTGGATGAAGTCGGAAGAGGAACCAGCACCTATGATGGAGTCTCTATTGCCTGGTCTGTCAGTGAATATCTCAATAATCCAGAGCGTATCGGTGCCAGAACATTGTTTGCAACACACTATCATGAATTAACCAGATTGGAAGATGAGTATGATGGAATTAAAAATTATAATGTACTGGTAAAAGAAGATAATGATGGGGTACACTTTTTACACCGTATTGTTGAAGGTAGGGCCAGTGATAGCTATGGCATTGAGGTTGCTCGTCTGGCGGGTCTGCCGGAAGAAATCATTATCAGTGCTCAGAAAATTTTAAATCGGCTGGAAGAAAATAATAAGATGCCTGTTCGCAAACTTGAAAAAACAGTCATGGATGATAAACATCAACAATTGCCTTTATTTAATACAGAAAAAAGCCCAGTTTTAAAAAAATTAGATGAACAGGATATTTTAGAGATGACTCCAATGGATGCCATGAACTTTTTATATAAGTTAAAAAAGGATCTTAAAAAAGAGGAGAATTAAGATGGGAATTATAAAACAGCTTCCCCAAAATGTTGCAAATCAAATATCTGCGGGAGAGGTTATAGAAAGACCCGCTTCCATAGTTAAAGAATTGATTGAGAACTCAATTGATGCAGGAGCTGAAAATATTGAAATTAAAATTGAAGATGGTGGTCGCGAGCTGATTAAAGTTAAAGATGATGGTCACGGGATTCAAGTTGATGATATTGAATCAGCTTTTAATCGCTATGCAACCAGTAAAATTGAAGATATTGATGATCTTTATTCACTATACAGCCTGGGCTTTAGAGGTGAGGCCCTGGCAAGCATTGCTTCTGTAGCAGAGGTTGAAATGATCAGCCGTCATCAGGACAGTGATCAGGCTGAAAAAATCAAAATAAAAGGTGGAGAAGTAATTAATAAAAAACCGATTGGATCAACAGTCGGTACAGAAATAACTGTTAGAGATTTATTTTATAATACTCCTGCCCGTTACAAATATTTAAAAACCACAACAACTGAGTTTTCACATATTAGTAAAATTGTTAGTGCAGAGGCTACTGCTAACAGTGATTTAAGTTTTAAACTCTTCCATGATGGCAGACAGATTTTGTCAACTCCTGGTAACGGCAAACTAAAAGACACTATTTATGCTGTATATGGAAGTGAAATTGCTGATAATTTAATACCAATTGAAGTAGAAGATCGGTATATTAAGCTAAGCGGCTATCTTTGTCGTCCTGAACTAACTCGTTCCAGTAGAAGTCATGAACTATTCTTTGTTAATGGAAGACCAATATTTAACAATCTAACTGCTCGAGCAGTCGAAACTGCTTACAATAAACTTATTGATCCAGGTCGCAGACCAATTGTTTTTCTGTTTATTAAAGTTAATCCAATTCTGGTAGATGTTAATGTCCATCCGGCAAAAAGAGAGGTTAAATTTAGCCGCAGTCAGATTATCTTTGATGTGATAAAAAAAGCTGTTCGTAAAACTCTAAAAGAGAATGATCCGACTACCAGAATAAAATTAGAGCAGAATAAAAATAAAAAGGATCAGGAGACTAAGGATGAAACTACTCCAGACAGGGAGAGGCTGTTTAAAGAAAATAGGGGTCAAAGCAGTCAAAAATCTGGAGCAATTAATTCTGATTCTAATAAGCGAAATAATTTTAGATCTAATTTTGAGAATAAATCTTCAACAAATAGTTTTAGGCCTCAAAAATCAGATAAGAGTACTAATTATACTTCTAAAAATCAATCCAGAAAGCAGAATAATAAAAATTACAGTAAGAAGGATCTGAATAAAAATATTAATTACAGCAGTAATGGTAGTATGCAGGAGGAAGAACTTTCAGAAAATAAAGCTGATTTCAACAAAATAATTGAAGAAAATGAAAATCAGGAGTATTCTCTGCAAAATGTTGAAGCAGAAGAAAGCTATTTTAAGTTTTTAGGTCAGATATTTAATAGTTATCTCTTGATTGAAACTGATCAAGGTTTAAAAATTGTTGATCAGCATAATGCTCAGGAAAGAATTTTATACGAAAAATTTTATACCGAATTTAATCAAAAAGATAAAGCATCTCAATCACTGCTGCTGCCTGTGAAAATTGAGCTTTCAGCAGAAGAACGAGAAATTGTAAGACAGTATGAAGATCAAATTAGAGAAATTGGGATTGATTTTAGTGATTTTGGGAATAACACTATTTTAATTCAGGAAGTTCCTGTTTTACTGAAAAATAAGTCAACAAGAAATATTATAGAAGAGATGATTGCAGAGCTGGCGGAAGCAGGAAAAACAAAATCTGCAGCAGAAATTCAAAATACTATGCTCGAATATTTAGCCTGCAGATCTTCAATAAAAGCCGGACAGCCGCTGACCAAAAGAGAAAGTGTTCAGCTGATTAAGGATTTATACAAAACAGAAAATCCCTATCGCTGTCCTCACAGCCGACCAATAATGATCAATATCAGTCGAGAAGAAATAGAAAAAGGACTTGGTAGATAATGAAAGATTTAATAGTTTTAACAGGACCAACTGCAGTTGGCAAAACAGAACTATCACTAAAACTGGCTCAAAAAGTTGATGCTGAAATAATTTCAGCTGATTCAATGCAGATTTATGAGCAGATGGATATTGGAACAGCCAAAGCTTCTGAAAGAGAAAGGGAGCTTGTAAAACATCATCTGATAGATTTTTTGAGTCCTGAAGCAGATTATTCAGTTTCCCAATTTCAGGACGACTGTGATTTGATTATAAAAGAAATTAAAGCTCGGAATAAAATGCCACTGCTGGTGGGAGGAACTCACCTTTATTTAAGGGCTTTACTGGAAGGATTTATGCTGCCAGATATAGAACCTGATTATCAGCTGCGAGAAAGATTAGAAAAAATGGCAGAAGCTCAGGGAACTGAAAGAGTGCATCAAATTCTGGCTGAAAGGGATTCAAAAACTGCTCAAAAACTTCATCCTAATGATCTGAGACGGGTGATTAGAGCAATTGAGATTTATGAACAGACTGGCAAAACGAAAAGCTTTTATAAAGAAAAACAGGAGCAGCGGCCGCCACGCTACAGTGCTTACAAGTTTGCTCTGATTAGAAGTCGAGAGAACTTATACCAGAGAATAAATCAGCGGGTTGAACTTATGATGACAGATGGGCTTTTAGAAGAGGTTAAGTTTCTTCTAAAAAACTATGAAAATTTAAGTGATACTGCCCTACAGGCCCTGGGATATAAGGAGTTAATATCTCATCTGAATGGTGAAATAAGTCTGGATAAAGCTGTTTATGAAATTAAAAAAAGAAGCAGACATTTTGCCAAAAGACAGCTCACCTGGCTGCGTAAAGAAGAAAATTTAATAGTTTTTAATATTGAAAAAGAAGATAGTGAAGATATTTTAAAAACAATGCTAAAATTAATTAAAGGAGAAAAAGATTATGAGCAAGAATACCAAAAAAGAAACAAGATTGATTTCTAATGGAGAAGAATTTGACCGTCTTTTAGAAGAAAAAGATGCATTTTTTGTGCTTTTTTCAAATGACAGCTGTGGTTACTGTCAGATTGCAGAAAAAAATATAAATGAAGTTATTGATTCTTTTCCACAGCTGGAGCTATATCAATTAAAGTTAGCTGATGCTCCTGAGATATTTGAACGGTATGGAATTAATTCAGTTCCGGTATCCAAAGTTTTTAAAGATGGTGAGGCGGTTTATACTGGGTTTGGGGTTCGATCTCCCAATGATATTTATTACCAGTTAAAATCTTACTTTGGTAGTGGCAATTCATATTTTCAAGAATTAGCTGATAATAAATAATAAACAATATTTATTTATCTTTGCAGGAATTTTCAAAATAATATTGAATTTATAATATAGGAAGCTTTTAAAAATATAAAAGGGGGCTGCAGAGATGAGTAATAACAATATTAATTATCAGGACCACATTTTAAAGCGTGTTCACGAAAAGGACATCGAGGTTATTGTTTACTTTGTTAATGGTTATCAGTTAAAGGGAAGAATTACAGCCTATGATAACTTTACAGTTATCTTGAGAAGTGATGAGCGGGACCAGATGATCTATAAGCATGCAATTTCTACTATTGCTCCAGTTGAAAAAATAAGCGGTCTTCTTGATTTAGAAGAAGAATAGATTGACTAAGAGGTAATTTGACTAATAAATTTAGTAATAATCTAGAAATAAAGGAAGCTGATTTATTCTTGAAAAAAAAGTTGTTTATTTTAATAATAATTTCATTAATAATAATATTTCTGACCACAAATGCAGCGGCTGAGTCAAAATATAACTGGGAAGAGTTGATCAGGGCTACTCAACAACAGCTCGAACAAAACCAGAGTAATATTTTGTTAAATTATACCCTGGCAGTTGCCTATGCTAATACTGGAGAGATAAAAAAAGCATATGATATTATAGATGTTTTTGGCAGCAGTGTAAGTCGTAAAGAATTTAACACTGCTGTTTCTCCGTATTTAGCTGATTGGGAAAATTATTTAGATTATGATAATTTATTGCTTTTAAATTATGCTGCTTTTAGCAAAGTAATAAATAAAGATTATGGAGAAGCTGTTTCATTGTTTGAATATATTTTCAAAGTTGATCCAGAAAACTTATGGGCTTTAAATCATGCCGCGGCTGCTCTGGTTGAAATTAATGAATTTGATAAAGCGCATAATTATGCTGATCAGGCACTTTCAATGGAAGAAAATGAGTATTCTCATCTAATTAAAGGCTATGCTTATTATGAAAATGGTAATTATTTTAGAGCTGTTATTGAAGCTGCAAGTGCCAGAAATTTATTTAAGGCTCTGGCCAGTGAAGAGTATCAAGACTTTGCAGAATAATTATAATTTATTGCAGGAGGAATTTGATGTTATTTGACCAGCAGGGCAATTTTAAAATTCAACAATTATTTAGTTATCCCAATGATAATTACCAGAAATTGAAAGCAGAAGCCCTAAAATGTCACCGCTGTCAACTTCGGTCAGAGGCAAAGGGAGTTGTAATGGGTGAAGGAAATATCAATAACAGAATTATGTTAATAGGCGAGGGGCCCGGGGCAAATGAAGATCGTTTAGGCAGACCATTTGTGGGACGAGCAGGTAAATTAATGGATAAGATTTTGCAGGCTGTTAATTTAAAGAGAGAAGAACTTTATATTACTAATGTAATAAAATGTCGTCCTCCGGGCAATAGAGTTCCCCATCAAAATGAATTTGAGGCCTGTGTCTCCATTCTCAGAGCTGAAATTGAACTTATCAAACCAAAGGTTATCGTGACTCTTGGTTCAACGGCAACGAAATACTTAATTAATCCAGGTAAGTCAATTACTAAGGTAAGAGGCAAATGGTTTAAAAGAGGAGATATATACTTTTTACCAACATTCCATCCTGCCTATTTACTTAGAAATGAAAAAATGAAAAAGTATAGCTGGCATGATTTTAAATTAATAAAAAAAGCCGCTGACAGGATAAAAGAATTATCTAGCAGCGGGTAATTTCAATTTACAAATATTCAATTTTCCATTTTTATTTTAATAATTAATAAATTTTTAATTAAAAACTAAGCATTAAGCTGCTTAGTTTTTTTGTTTATGTTTAAAAATAAGATATTTAATCAAATTTTCTAAATAAACCTGTTACCTTACCAAGAATTTTAACATCTGTAGAAATAATTGGTTCATAGGCTGGGTTTTCAGGCTGTAGTCTAATATGATCATCTTCTTTAAAGAAACGTTTTACAGTTGCTTCTTCATCAAGAAGAGCAATTACAATTTCGTTGTTTTCGGCATAACTCTGCTTTTCTGCAATTACATAATCTCCATCATGAATTCCTGCCTCAATCATACTATCTCCACTCACTTTAAGCATAAATAAATCATTATTTCCTACTTTTAAATAACTCAATGGGAGAGGAAAATAATCTTCGACATTTTCTTCAGCTAAAATAGGAGCGCCAGCTGTAACCTTACCAACAACCGGTATATTAATCATTTCTTTATCAGTCGCAGCTTCCTGACCATTATTATAAATTACCTCAATCGCCCGTGGTTTAGAAGGATCTCTGCGTAAATAATTCAGTTTTTCTAAAGTTTTTAAATGACTGTGAACAGAAGCAGGAGACTTAAGTCCGACAGCCTTGCCAATTTCTCTTACAGAAGGTGGATAACCTTTGGATTTAATTTCATCTATAATAAATTGTAAAATACTTTGTTGTCTTTCAGATAGTTCTTCCATAATTATTCCTCCATTCTTAGTTTCTTCTATTATAACATAAAATTAATAAATAGACAAACAATCGTTCAAATAGCCCTTGACAATGAACATGTGTACTACTATAATATAAATAACAAACAGTTGTTTAGTACAGGTGTTTTAAAATATAACAGGAGGGGTTATTTATGAACGGTCTAAATTCTTATACATTAAATTATCAGGGAGCTAAATCAACAAATAAAAAGAAAAAAACTGTTTTAAAAAGCTTTTTAACTGCAGCAGTTGTTATATTTTCGCTGAGCATGTTGTTGATTTTGATTTTTTCACTAATTGGATTTGGAGAAAATAGCAGTAATTTTACCAGACATGAGATTAAACCTGGAGAGTCTCTATGGTCCATAGCTGCCCACTATTATGAAACTGGTAAGGTAGATTTAAGAAAAATGATTTATGAAATCAAAAAAATTAATAATATAGATTCTGCCATAATTACTCCTGGAAAAGAATTAATAATACCATTAAAGTAAATTTTATGATAATAAAATAAAAATATTATTGTTTTAAAAATGATTGTAAACCAGTAAAATCACTGTTTTGCAATCATTTTTTTGTTATAATTAATTATAAATCACACTATTTAATTATACTAATTTAAAATTAACTAATATTAAGAAAGGTTGATCAAAATTGAAAAAAACAATTATTTATACTAGAGTTAGCACTCAAAAGGAAAGTCAAAGTACAAGTTTGAAGCGTCAAAAGGAAGAACTTTTAAGTTATGCCCTGGAAAATGAACTAAAAGTCATCAAAACTGTAGAAGAAAAAGAAAGTGGCTTTAATGAGAGCAGGCCGGGTATTATAGAAGTTTTAGATTTAATCAAAAAAAGAAAAGTAGAAATTTTATTGGTTCAAGACAGCAGTCGACTTGGTCGGGGAAATGCTAAAATGGCTATAATCCACCAGGTTGAAAAAATGGGAGCCGAAATACATACACTTGCAGATAAAGGTGCAATTGCTTTAAATGACTTAGAAAAAATGATTTTAGAAATTTTATCAGTAGTAGAAAATTATCAACAGGAACTTAGAAATCAGAATATCAGTAGAGCAATGAAAAATAAGATAGCAGAAGGGAAATTTAATCCATCAGATAATTTAAAAAATATAGATCAAGGAGGACGCGATCGCAAAGAAATTCCTTTAAAAGAAATAATACGGCTCAGAAAATTAGATCTTACTTTTAAAGATATTGCAGCAACACTGAGGGGGCTTGGTTATGATGTTTCTAAATCTACTGTTCACAGGCGTTATCAGGAATATCAAAAGAATAATGAAATAGTTTTATAATTTGAACTATTTTGGGTTCTTATCATTTTAAAATGTAAATTATTTTACCTTTAATTTCTATTTAAAGTGGTATACTTAATAAGGATACTATAAGATTGATAAATATACTATTTTTCTAGAGGTGATATAAGATGAATAAGAATTTAAATCCGAATAAGATCGCCGTCATTGGAGCAGGTGGAGTTGGAGCAACAACGGCTTATGCTTTAATGGTCCAGGGCATTGGCTCAGAAATAGTTTTAATTGATGTAAATAAAGATAAGGCTGAAGGAGAGGCTATGGATTTAAGACATGGAGCCTCTTTTGTTAATCCGGTTGATATTTATGCCGGAGATTACAGTGATCTTGCAGATGCTAAGTTAATTATAATTACTGCAGGAGCTGCACAAAAGCCAGGTGAAACAAGACTTGATTTAATAAAAAAGAATACAGGTATTTTTAAAAATATAGTTTCTTCAATAACTGAATATAATCAGGATGGAATATTACTTGTTGTAACCAATCCTGTAGATATTCTGACCTATTTAACCTATAGACTTTCTAATTTTCCGGCAAATAGGGTTATTGGATCAGGAACAGTTCTTGATAGTTCAAGATTTAGATCTTTACTCAGTAAAAATTGTGGAGTAGCAGCAAGTAATGTTCATGGTTATATAATTGGAGAACATGGTGACAGTGAAGTTCCTGTCTGGAGTTTGACTAATATAGCAGGAACTCCTATAAGTCAGTATTGTCCAATTTGCAGCAAAGCTTGTGGTGGAGATGATTTAGAACAGATAAGCAGTCAGGTCAAAAATGCTGCTTATGAAATTATTGAAAAAAAGGGAGCTACATTTTATGCAGTAGCACTGGCAGTTGCTAGAATAGCGCGCTCAATTTTAAGAGATGAAAATGCAGTACTGACAGTTTCTAGTTTAATGGAATCTTATTATGGAATTGAAGATATAAGTTTAAGTTTACCTACAATCATTAATTCAAATGGAATTGATAGAGTTCTAGAGCTGCCGCTTTCTAAAAAAGAAGAAAAAGCTTTTAAAGAGTCAGCCGCTCATTTAAAAGAAAACTTTGAGCAATTAGAAGTTTAAGATTGGTGCCGGGTACCTGAATATTTTTTCAAGTATCCGGTTTTTATATTTTTTGGTATCCCAAAAACCTAAGTAAACTTAAGATATGGGATAAAAAAGATGATTTAATTTAATATAATAATTCTGGATATTTTTAATAAATATAAAGCACTATAATTAAACTTCGTAAAATAATAATTTTACGAAGTTTTTACTTTAAAAAAGAAATTTTCACTAAAATGAGTTAAAATCAGCTATTTTACTCTTTTATGGTTAAGCTTTTTAAAGCCTCATAAATTAAAAAGCTGATCAAATCCCCATTCCAGTGAAAACTTTTTGCTTCTAGAGCCTCTGCTTTTATCAGATAAATTATTCTTCTTTGTAGACAGCAACAACTTCTCCGTAATAAAAAGTATGCATGTCTTTGTCGGGATATTTAGTCTCCAAAATATCCTGATCCAGATTTTCCTTCAGCATATCCTGTTGATATTTAATCTTACAGATAAAATGCAGATCATTACCTTTTATAATCGGAACTTTAGATTCTTCAACCTCTGCCAGTTCTAAATCTAGTTCTTTAATTTTATTATAATCTCTACCTGACTTAGTTCCACAAAACTGAAGTTCTTTTTTTAGCTGTCCGTTTAGTGGAACACTGACTGTAAAATAATCACTATTTTCTATAAGCTGATGAGTGTGGCGGGACTTTCTCACCGGAGCCATTAAAATATTTTGATTCCAGATAAAGCCGGCAGTCCCCCAGCCCATTGTCATTGTATTAACCTCTCCATCGCTTTTAGTTGTTAAAAATACTCCTTTAGGCAGAACTTCATTATAGTCATTTAAGACCTGATTAAAATCAACTTTTTCCATTTTAAGATTAACACCTCTTTTTAAATTTATATGTTGAATATGTTGAATCAGTTATTTAAAATAAAATTAAATAAAGTATCTTTAAATTAAATATAACAAAAAAGCTGAATATAACTTTAGAAGAAGAAATACTCAGCCCTGATTTATCGAGATAATAACTTACTAATTATTTTAATTTTCCATTTTCATGTAATTCTTTAATTTGGGCTACATCCTTATCACCACGACCAGAAAGATTAATAATTACAATTTGATCTTTATTTAACTCTGCAGCTACTTTCATTCCACCAGCTACAGCATGAGCACTTTCTAAAGCCGGAATAATCCCTTCTTTTTCAGATAATAAGTGGAAAGCATCAAGTGCTTCCTGATCAGATGCAGTTGTATATTTAGCACGACCTGAATCTTTTAAATAACTGTGTTCCGGTCCGACTCCTGGATAATCAAGTCCAGCAGCAATAGAATGAGTATGAGATATAACATTCTCATCCTGATCATCATAGAGAACATAACTTTTAAAGCCGTGCAGTTCTCCCGGTTTCCCATAGGTTAAAGGGGCAGCATTTTCTCCTGGTTTATCTCCTTTACCACCAGGTTCAATCCCCAGGATATTTACTTCCTTATCATCTACAAAAGGAGCAAATAAACCAATAGCATTACTTCCTCCACCAACACAGGCTACAAGATAATCAGGTAGTTTCCCTTCTTTTTCTAATATTTGTTTTCTGGCTTCTTTACCAATAATTGACTGAAATTCTTTGACCATTGTTGGGTAGGGATTAGGGCCAACTGCAGAACCAAGCATATAAAAAGTATTATCAGCATGTTCAACAAAATCTTTTAAAGCCTCATCAACGGCGTCTTTAAGAGTTCCATCTCCAGCAGTGACCGGTTTAACTTCTGCTCCTAAAAGTTCCATTCTAAAGACATTTAAAGCCTGACGTTTAGTATCAACTTCTCCCATATAGATAATGCAATCCATATCAAACAAAGCACAGGCAGTAGCAGTAGCAACACCATGCTGTCCTGCACCAGTTTCTGCAATTATCCTCTTTTTACCCATTTTTCGGGCAAGTAAAGCCTGACCAATACAGTTATTAATTTTGTGAGCACCAGTGTGATTGAGATCCTCACGTTTAAGATAGATCTTTGCTCCTCCAACTTCTTTAGTTAAGTTTTCGGCAAAATATAAAGGGCTTGGTTTGCCAACATAGTCTTTAAAAAGATAGGCAAGTTCATCTCTAAATTCTTTATCATCCTTAATTTCATAAAATGCATTCTTTAGGTTCTCTAAAACATCTGCTAATTCTGGAGGAACAATACTTCCTCCAAATTCACCAAAAAAACCGTCTCTCTTCTCTTCTCCACTATTCTTATTCATTCTCTCAGCCTCCATCTCAAATTTTTTGAATTTAATAAAAGTTTAGCAGATAAAAGTATTTGTGTCAACCTTAATACTGGCTTTTTCTGGTTAAATCAATATATATATGTATTAACTTACCAGAATTAAATTATCCCATACGTGAACCTAGTTTTACTCTTTGTTCAGGTTCAATTAAAACAACACCATCCTGACCATAAATCCCAAGCACCAGCACTTCTGACATAAAATCTGCAATCTGTTTTGGCGGAAAGTTAATAACAGCCAGGATCTGCCTATCGATTAGATCATTAATCTCATATAAGTCTGTTATCTGGGCACTAGATTTTTTTTCACCAATTTTTTCTCCAAAATCAAGCCAGAGTTTATATGCTGGATCATTAGCTTTTTCAAAATTTTCAGCTCTAATAATTTTTCCCACTCTAATATCTAATTTCATAAAATCTTCAAATTCAGCCATTAATGTTATGCCTCCATTTTAAAAGGGCTGCATTAAAACAGCCCTGGTATTATTGATATTTTTTATTAAATTGTATGCTTACCTCTGTCCCAGTCCACACTGGTTTTCACAATCTTAAATTCATTATTTTCTTTTTTATAGATTAAAAAATAATTATTATTTAATGTTATTCCTAATTCACCTTTATATCTATGACCATCCAGATTATTATCTACTTTAGCCTGTTTTATCGAATCACAGCCTTTTATAACTCCAATTGGATATCCATCTTCCCGGATCAAAACATCAATTCCCAGCGGACACTGGTCATCAGCTTTATAATCTACCATGTAATCTTCTTCCACATAATTATCCGGCAGTTTAAGCCAGGTTTTTCCTTCTTTTTCATCTTGAAAATTAACTAGATACTGATTATCAATTTCGAGCGGTTCATCTAAAACTAACCACTGTCCGTTACTTTTAAAATCTTTTTTGTTTTTTTGAGATTTAATAGCAGTGGGCAGTTCTTTAATATTTTTAAGGTTCTTTTTGTTTAATATTTCAGCATCTTCATTCAGTTCAAGTAGTTCAATAATTTTCAATAAAACCAACCCCTTTCTAAAGAATTAATCATAACTTTAATACTAAACTAAAGCATAACTCAAGAAAAATTTAATCCAAAAATCTAGGGCTTATTAAAGGAATTAGACAAAAAACAAAATTATCCTGCATAGATATTTAAAAATAATAATTAGATTATGGTTTGGAAATATATTTGTTATTTTTGATAAAAAAGCGCCATTTTTTATTTTTATATTCTTCTGCATAATCAATATTTACTCGGGGAGAACTTTCAATCTCAAATTCTTCTTTTTTATTATCTGTAATATAAAGTGCACTGCTTTCGATTAAATTACAACCATTTAGATTTTTATCAATTTTTAAAGCCTGTGATAATTTGCCGGGTCCGTTTGTTAACTCTTCAATTTTACTACTTTTAATTTGACGATTTTCTTTTATCTGATCTAGCCCCTCAAGAGGTTCAACCCCCCTGATTAAAACAGCATGTGGTTTATTTTCTGCTGCTGTTACAACATTGAAACAATAATACATTCCATAAATCAGATAAATATAAGAATATCCACCTGGCATAAACATTGGAGCTGTACGTTTAGTCTTTTTATTATTATGGGCATGTGAAGCCTTATCTTGAGCACCACAATAAGCTTCAGTTTCTACAATTCTAACCTTTATAATTTTCCCGTTATATTTTCTGACAATAATTTTACCTATAAGATCTTTTGCTGCCTGAACCGCATTTTTTTGATAAAACTCCTGATTTAAACGCAAATAATCACACCCTATAATTATAGTAATTGCAGTAAATTGCTGAAAATATATTCTTAATTATTAAAAGCTGTAATTAAATATAAAATACCAATAAGTAGTGGAATTGTCATTTCAAATATAAATTCATTTTCAATTATTACTGTAGCTAACAGACCAGTAGATACTGAAATTATAAGCAGGTAGCCTGCTATTTTTTCATACTTCCAACCCAGAGCAAGAGAAATAAAAACTAAAGGGAAAATAATCAGCCAGAGATTATCTAAAAATGAGTAGTTTGGGTTTAAAAAAGGAATTGGATTACCATAGCCAAAATAAAAAGGTAACGAAAATAATAATAATCCCAGAGCAAGTAATCTAGCAGTCCATTTAATAAATTTAATTTTACTCTGTTTAGTTTTCATTTTGCTTATTCCTTTCAGCATAGATATTAATTAAAAACCTAAGTCCAGCAGCCAACTTTTTGCTTAAAATTATTTCTCTATTCTGTTGTAATTATTCAGGATAATCAATATTTTTAATGTCCAGTTACCCTGCCATTCCTGATAGGCATCTTTAAGCTCTGTTTGATAAAAGCTTTTTCCCCAGGGAGGTTTAACGAGAGTATCCTTGCTTTTTTCAATTAAATCAACATAAAAATCAAGATTAGATTCTATTGCTGACTCTTTAATACCAAAACTTTCTTTGGCAGGGTTGTTAACAAAATCTAGTGGAAGCGGAAGATACTGCTCCCACTTTTTTTGATCATATTCCACAAGTTGCTCTACGGCCGTTTTTAAGTGAGGTATTAGTTTATTTTTGTTCTTCGAATCTAGTTCTTCATATAGTTTTAAATAACAGTAAATTTCATTTTCTGATTCATATTTTTCTTTAACTTCAATATTGCTTACAGCCTGATCAATTAGAAGATCAAGGTCAAGTTGTTGAGTAATGTAAAGTCTGTATCTTACAAGATAGGCTAATAGCTCAGCCGAAGGATTACCCCAGTTTTTGTCGATTACTGTCATTTCATTTTTTTCATCATAATGCCACCAGGGTGTATGAGGATAATCATTTACCTCTTTTCTGACTGCGTACCAACCTTTTCTATTTTTATTGTAACATTCTTCAAGATATAACATAGATTTTTTGATAAGTTCACGGGCAGAATCATTATTGCTAATATTTTTTAAATACCTTAAAGCAATGGAGGTAGCCATCGGGGTTGATAAAGGCAGTCTAAAGTCTGGTTCGAGTGCATTACCAAAGCCTCCGTCTTTATTTTGATATTTTTTTAATTCTTTAATTAGTTTTTCTGTTTGATCATTATTAAAATGATATTCAAAACGAGCTCTATCTATGGGTCTGGCCCTTTTTTTAAGATTTTTAGTAATTATCACCACTTTACAACTTTTTATCATGCAGCATCCCTGAATGAAATAAAGCTGTGCAAACAATCCTTTAAATTCCCATAAATTTTGGTATTTTCGAAGTCTGATACGAAACTGCCTAAAATTAGTTCTTCCCTTAAATAACGGGAAAGATTATTCTTTATCTGCTGCGGACTTAAATTTATGAATTCTTCCTTATTTTCTAT